>PDWJ01001805.1_pt1 | contig 24771 bp, 18 predicted proteins | sample 1430881 | NCBI WGS metagenome assembly PDWJ01 (sample SAMN01162460, study PRJNA174530) | Oral metagenome, whole genome shotgun sequencing project. | biome: Marine environment; feature: Marine mammal; material: Swab sample of the gingival sulcus; isolation source: swab sample of gingival sulcus...
TGACATCCGTATGTTACATCTAAATAAAACAATAGGATATAATGAATGGGGAGACTCCAGACATTTTAACAATAGAAAATCAGTCTGAAACTATGATAGAAACTAAAAAAGTTACTATGAAATTGCACAACATTGTCACACTGCTCAACGCAAAGGCAATGAGTAATAATTACAACGCTGAAAAGCTGATAGAGAAAGGCTTATCATCCGATTTGATGAGTGACGTTTTGACCGTCGACACAAAGAATATGGTATTACTAACAGGTCTGAGCAATTTGCAGACCATTCGCACAGCGGAAATGGCAGAAGTTGACGTGGTAGTTGTGGTAAGAAACAAATCCGTTTCGGAGGAAATGATCGCACTGGCAGAGGAAAACGACATTGTCCTTTTGAGTTGTGGTTACTCCTTGTTTAAAGCAACAGGAATATTGTTTAACGCAGGTTTAGAACCTGTATATTAAAATATTAGAGTATGAACTTTGAATACTTTGTAGAAGGTGGTGATTTTTCGAAAGCAGGCAGAGCGTCCAGCGAGTTGAAGCGTTTATTAAAGCAGCTTAACATCAAGCCTGCAATAATAAAAAAGATAGTCGTTGCACTGTACGAAGCAGAAGTGAACATCGTTGCTCATGCCTACGAGGGAAAAATCATGATAAACCTAAGTCCTGAGGAGATTCACATTGTTCTGGACGACAAAGGACCGGGCATTTCTGACATAAATTTAGCAATGAAAGAAGGCTACTCTACAGCTTCCGCAAAAGTTCGCGAGATGGGATTTGGTGCTGGCATGGGCATTCCCAATATCAAAAACAATTGTGATAATCTAAAAATCACATCAGAAGTAGGAAAAGGTACACGATTGGAAATAACAACAAAAATAAATGTATAGATAGTTATGTTGGCAGAGAAAACATTTTTTCACACTTTACAATTTAGTGAAGACCATTGCATCGGTTGTTCGCACTGCGTTTCTGTATGTCCTACAGAAGCAATAAGAGTGAAAAACGGAAAATCTGCTCTGCTGTTAAATCAATGTATCGACTGCGGAAAGTGTTCCATTGTTTGTCCTACCGATGCCATCAATATTGATCATGATGACTTTGAACACATTTTTGAATACAAATACCGAGTTGCACTTATACCTGCTGTTTTTATAGGACAATTTCCCGAAGATATTTCTGTAAATCTTATTTACAATGCCATAAAAAAGATAGGATTTACACACATATATGAATCGGAAAACGGAGTTGAAATATTAAAGGAAAAGCTGCCGGAATATCAAAAAAACAATCCGCACAAACCTTTGATTTCTACTTTTTGTCCTGCCATTGTAAGGCTTGTACAGGTTCGATTCCCTTTGCTTGTTGAGAATCTTATTCTACAAAAAACTCCATTGGATATATCTGCACTTTTTGTGCATAAAGAATTGTGTGCAAAAGGAATAGATCCTAAAGATATTGGTATATTTTACATAACGCCATGTGCTGCAAAAACGGTAGCAATCAAAGATCCTGTGGGCGAATACAATATTCCCATTGCAGGTTCTATCAACATGAATGTGTTCTTTAACAAAACATACAGCTACATAAAACGTAAGGAAGTTGAGGAAACGGAACATTTATACAATTGCAACCTGTCATCAGAAGCTTTAAACTATTCATTAACAGGAGGTGAAACAACAATTGCTCAGGGCAAAAGCATAGCCATAGACGAAATTTCCAATGTAATAGAGTTTCTTGAAAAAATAGAAAATGATGAAATAACAGGCATTGACTTTTTAGAATTGCGAGCTTGTGACGAAGGCTGTGCCGGAGGTGTATTGGCAACAACCAATAAGTTTATTACGGTAAACAGACTAAAAAATATGACTTCGAGGCACCATGAAAACAATACTGAAGAAAATCCATGTTTTCCTGACATACTGACCCGCAAAGAGGAATTAGCAGCGCACCTTCGTATAGGGAAAGTATTGCCACGTTCCATGATGAAGTTGGATGACAACATAGGCGAAGCATTCAAAAAAATGGCAGAAGTCAATAACATTTTGGAACAACTTCCGAAAGTGGACTGCACCATGTGTGGAGCTCCCAATTGTAAATCATTGGCAACCGATATTGTACAAGGAAACGCCACCATAGAGCATTGTATTTTTATTCAAAAAAGACTTGAACGACAAGGTGCTTTGTCGCCAAATGAAAGTGCCGAAAAATTTAATGATATATGGGGTATTCATAAAACTAATAATCAATAAACATGAACGTAGAACAAATCATAGAAAAACTAGAACTCACAGTGATCAGTGGAAAAGAAGGTCTCACGAACGATGTCAGTGGCGGTTACACCTCCGACCTGTTGAGCGATGTAATGGGACACGCTCAAGAAGGACAAATTTGGATAACACTGCAAACGCATAAAAACGTGATGGCAATAGCTTCGCTGAAAGATCTGGCAGCCATTATCCTTGTGAAGGGTTTGAAACCTGAAGAAGATATGGAAGAACAGAGTGAATTGGAAAATATTCCGGTATTAAGCACCGATAAGCAAGCTTTCGAAATTTCCGGAGAATTGTATAAACTCTTAAATAATTAAGCCATGCCTTTGTTCAAAGCAGATTTACACATACACACGGTACTATCGCCTTGCGGCTCATTGGATATGAGTCCGCTAAATATTGTGCAAACTGCTTTGGACAAAAAACTGGACATCATAGGCATTACAGATCACAACAGCACCCGACAATGTGCTAGTGTTTTGGAAGCTGCCAAAGACAAGCCGCTAAGTATTTTTTGCGGTGTCGAAGTTACAAGCAAAGAGGAAGTACACTGTCTGGCATTCTTTGAAACAAAAACAGAACTCGATGATTTTCAGAATTATCTGGACACACACTTGCCCAACATTCCGAATAACCCTGAAAAATTCGGATATCAAGTGGTGGTAGATGCTGATGAAAATATCATTTATGAAGAAGAACGCTGGTTAGTTCCCGGTATCGACCAAAATATTGATGAGATTGCAGATCAAGTGCATAAGCTGAACGGTATTTTTATTCCGGCACATATCAACAAGCCAAAAAACGGACTGATCGGACAATTGGGTTTTATACCAAGAGATTTAAAGGCTGATGCGTTTGAAATTTCGCAACATATCAGTCGCAAAAAAATGGTAGAACAAGACAATTATTTAGCAGATAAAATATTATTACAAAACTCTGATGCTCACTTCATTGATGCGATAGGAAACAACTTCAACACCTTTGAGATGCAAGAAGCAACATTTAGTGAGTTCCGAAAAGTTCTTGGACAAAGAAACGGACAAAAGTTTTAGCCTTATGAAAGATTTAGCACTACACATATTGGATATTGCACAAAATGCCATTAAGGCAAAAGCAAGGCTTATTGAAATTACGCTGGACGAACAAAAAAATAAGCAATTAACCGTAACGGTTAGTGACAACGGAACAGGTATGAGCGAAAGTTTCTTGAACAATGTAACAGACCCCTACACCACAAGTCGAACAACAAGAAAAGTAGGTTTAGGGATTCCGCTTTTTAAGCAAAATGCTGAAAGAACCGGAGGAACATTTAGCATTAGCTCAACATTGGGCAAAGGCACAAGCCTCAAGGCAGTATTCGACACACAACATTTGGATTGCTTACCCTTAGGCGATATGCCGGGGGTAATATCCTTGCTAGTGAATGCAAATCCGGACATAGATTTCAAATATAAACATCTGGTCAATAATGAATCATATATTTTTGATACTGTAGAAGTTAAAGAAGTACTTGATGGCACACCCATCAACAATCCGGAAATACAGCAATTTATAAAACAAATGCTAAAAGAAAATATAACAGAACTATATACTCATTTTAATTAATAACAAAAATTCATCAAAAATGTCAAAAGTAAAATCACTTGCAGATTTACGTAAAATTAAAGAAAACGTACAAAACAAAATGGATTTACGCGAAAAGAGTGAAGATCCTGAGAATGCCATTCAAATAAAAGTAGCAATGGCAACTTGCGGCATTGCGTCAGGAGCAAAAGACCTCATGGAATACCTCATCACTGAGCTTGACAAACGAAGAATCAATGCAATTGTAACTCAAACGGGATGCATGGGATATTGCTACGCTGAACCAACAATAGAAGTAACCATGCCCGGACATAAGCCGGTAGTGTACGGACACGTAGACAACGAAAAGGCTGATGAAATTATGGAAAAACACATTTTCCGAGGAGAACTTGTTGACGGAATTATTCCAACCAACTACGAAACTATTGATTAAATAATGTAAGACAATTAGTTATAACGATATAAATTTATAGCAATGAAAAAATACAAAATGCACTTACTGGTATGCGGTGGTACAGGATGCCACGCATCAGAAAGTAATAAGTTGTTAGACAATTTTAAAACCGTACTTAAAGAACATGACCTTCTGGAAGACATAGACGTAATTGCTACCGGATGTTTTGGGTTTTGTGAAAAAGGTCCGATTGTGAAAGTTATGCCTGATAATACTTTCTACACACAAGTTACCCCCGATGATGCCCGCGAAATAGTTAACGAACATGTTATAAAAGGTAGAAAAGTAGAACGTTTACTTTATGTAGATCCAAAGAATGACGAACATATTTCTGACTCAAAGAATATGGATTTCTACAAAAAACAATTACGTATTGCCTTACGTAACTGTGGATTTATTGACCCTGAAAGTATTGATGAATATATATCTCGTGAAGGATACAGTGCTCTGGCTCATTGCCTTACTGAAAAAACTCCCGAAGATGTTATCAATGAAATAAAGGCATCGGGATTGAGAGGTCGCGGAGGTGGTGGTTTTTCCACAGGTTTGAAGTGGGAGTTCACTTCCAAAACTCAGGCAGATCAAAAATATGTTGTTTGTAATGCCGACGAAGGTGATCCGGGAGCATTTATGGATCGTTCCATCTTGGAAGGCGACCCACACTCTGTTTTGGAAGCTATGGCAATCTGCGGTTACTCCATCGGTGCGTCAAAAGGTTATATCTATATCAGAGCTGAATATCCATTGGCAATTCAGCGATTGAAAATAGCAATTAATCAAGCAAGAGAATACGGCTTGCTAGGTGATAATATCTTCGACACAGGTTTTAATTTTGATATTGAAATAAAATACGGTGCCGGAGCTTTTGTTTGTGGTGAAGAAACTGCCCTTATTCACTCTATGGAAGGTTTGAGAGGTGAACCTACCTTGAAGCCTCCATTCCCAAGTGTTTCGGGATATATGAACAAACCTACCAACGTAAACAATGTTGAAACCTTTGCAAATGTCACAGCAATTATCAACAAAGGCGCAGAATGGTTTGCAAGTATAGGAACAGAAAAATCAAAAGGAACAAAAGTATTTGCACTCGCAGGAAAAATTAACAACGTAGGGCTTATCGAAGTACCTATGGGAACAACCTTACGTGAGGTTATTTATGACATTGGTGGCGGCATCAAAGACGGTAAGAAATTTAAAGCAGTTCAAACCGGAGGACCTTCCGGTGGTTGCTTGACCGAAAAACACCTTGACACACCAATTGATTTCGACAACTTACTTGAAGCCGGTTCGATGATGGGTTCGGGAGGTATGATCGTTATGGACGAGGATGACTGTATGGTTGCCATGGCTAAATTCTACCTTGAATTTACGGTGGAAGAGTCTTGCGGTAAATGTGCTCCGTGTAGAATAGGAAATAAACGTCTTTACGAAATTCTGGAACGTTTGACCGAAGACAAAGGTACACCTCAGGATTTACAATTACTTGATAATCTGGGACATGTTGTAAAAGATACTTCATTATGTGGTTTGGGACAAACATCGCCAAACCCTATTCTTTCAACCATGAAAAACTTCCCGGAAGAATACAAAGCCCATGTGGAAGGTCACAAATGCCCTAGCGGACAATGTACTGCATTCCAACGCTATACCATTGATGAAGAAAATTGTATCGGTTGTATGGCTTGTGCTAGAAACTGTCCTGTTAATGCTATTGAAGGCGCAAGAAAAAAACCACATGTTATCGACCAAGATATCTGTATTAAATGCGGCGTGTGTATGACCAAATGTAAATTCAACGCTGTTTTATTAGGCTAACACATTAAAATTTTGCTAGTTATGGAAATGATTAATATAAAAATAGACGGAAAAGATTATAAAACGCCTAAAGGTTCAACAATATTAGAAGCTGCTGAACATGCAGGAATCCATATACCTACATTGTGTCACATGCATTTACACGACTTCGGCACAACCCACAACCCGACAGGATGTCGTATTTGTGTTGTAGAAGTTAAAGGACGCAGAAACCTTGTGCCTGCGTGTGGAACAGAATGTCTGGAAGGTATGGAAATCGTAAACCAAAGTATCAGAGTGCTTAACAGCCGAAAGACAGTACTTGAACTTATTCTGAGCGACCACCCGAACGATTGCTTGATTTGTGCTAAAAATGGAGACTGTGATCTTCAAAGCATGGCTCAGGAAATGGGAATACGCGAAATTCATTATAAAGGTGAAAAATCTACATATATTCAGGACACATCCGATGCCATTGTTAGAGACATGAACAAATGTATCGGTTGTAAACGCTGCTTAACCATGTGTAATGAGGTACAGAGTGTGGGAGCACTTACGGCTATTAACCGTGGTTTCACATCGGTTATGGCACCTGCATTTGAAATGAACCTCAAAGAAAGTGTATGTACATATTGTGGACAATGTGTTGCTGTTTGTCCAACTGCTGCCCTTACCGAAGCTGACCATACGTACGACATTATCAGAGCTTTATCAAATCCATCTAAAACTGTAGTTGTTCAAACAGCTCCGGCAGTAAGAGCTGCTCTTGGCGAAGAGTTTGGACACGAACCGGGTACATTGGTGACAGGAAAAATGACTGCCGCACTCAAAGAACTCGGTTTTGACTATGTGTTTGACACCGACTTTGCTGCCGACCTTACCATTATGGAGGAAAGTGCTGAATTGCTTGACCGTTTGACTCGACACTTGGAAGGCGATAAAACCGTAAAACTACCGTTGTTAACATCATGTTGTCCGGGTTGGGTTAGTTTCTTCGAACACCAATTCCCTGACATGACAGACATTCCATCATCAGCTCGTTCGCCACAGCAAATGTTTGGAGCAATAGCAAAATCGTATTTCGCAGAAAAGATAAATGTAAAACGCGAAGATATGGTTGTGGTTTCCATCATGCCATGTCTTGCAAAGAAATACGAATGTGGTAGAGATGAATTTACCGTTGACGGTAATCCTGACGTGGACTACTCTATCTCAACCCGTGAGTTGGCGCGATTGATAAAAATATCTGGTATAGATTTCAATGATTTAAAGCCTGCTGAATTTGATCAGCCAATGGGTGAATCTACAGGTGCCGGCGTTATTTTCGGAACTACAGGTGGTGTTATTGAAGCTGCAACACGAACTGCTTATGAAAAGTTTACAAATAAGAAGTTAGGAAAAGTTGTTTTTGAGGATATGCGCGGTATGGAATGGCTAAAAGAAGCAACCGTTGATTTTGAAGGTTTACCGATAAAAATCGGCATTGCACACGGTCTGGGAAATGCCAGAAAACTTCTCGAAGATATCAAAGCCGGAAAGTCGAAATACCATGCGATAGAAATCATGGCATGTCCCGGCGGATGTATTGGCGGTGGTGGTCAACCACTACACCACGGAAATTCTGCGATATTAAAGTCTAGACAAAAAGCACTTTATACAGAAGATGAGCGCAAGGTTATTAGAAAATCGCACGACAACCCTTCTGTTGTTAAGCTTTACAAAGAGTTCTTGGGTGAACCTATGAGTGAAAAAGCACATCACTTGTTGCACACTAAGTATTTTGATAAGAGTGTACACATTGATGTTACTAAAGAATAAATTTTCAATTACATATATAACATACTAGAATTATGAGAACTATTTGCGAAAAAAATATAGCGAAGATACAAGCCATTTGTGAGGAGTTTAATAATGATAAAGGCGAACTTATAAATGTGCTGCATAAGGTTCAAGATGCTTTCGGATACCTTCCGGAAGTGGTTCAGGAAGTTATTGCGGAAAATTTAAACACCTCATTGGCGCATGTTTATGGAGTGGTAACTTTCTATTCATTTTTCAACCTTACGCCACAGGGTAAATATCCTATTAATATTTGTACGGGAACAGCTTGTTACGTGCGTGGAGCCGAAAAAATATTGGATGAATTTAAAAAGGAATTGAATATTAAAGTAGGTGAAACTACCGAAGATGGAAAGTATTCATTAAACTGCCTTCGTTGTGTAGGAGCATGTGGTCTTGCTCCGGTTGTGCTGGTGGGCGAAAAAGTTTACGGACGTGTTTCTATGGAAGAAGTTCATAAAATACTCGAAGAATACAACGAAAAATCAGCAGATAATTAAAAATAACTATCTGCATGATTGATAAAAATAAAGCAGCGATCTGAAATGATCGCTGCTTTTTATGTTACTTACAGTCTACTTTTCTATTCTTCCCACCACAAAATAAAACTATCTACACGTGCATTTAAAGGAATTTTATCACGATTTATTTTCTTTGTTTGATCGTTCCACCAACCACGCTTCAACACATTTTTCGGAATACTGAAGTTGGCATTAATTTCATTTATATTGAGTACGATATGTTCTCTGGTAGGCTCAATTCCATCAATGGTGTATGCATCAATAATATCACCGTAAGTAGCATTCAAATCAATTCCCTTCTCAGTTTTAAAAAAGGAACTGTTCACAAGCACCCTATTGAATTTTTGAAATACATCACCGGTATCTTTTGGAGTCATCGTAAATAGTAAATTAGCATTATGATCATAAACTTCATAATCATCATACACATCTTCGGCAAACTCTCCATGTCCGGCTTTCTTGAACACTTGCAAACCCGGCAAGGCATGTAAAAGATTCGAAACAGTGGTTTCTTGATTGAAAACTCCGATGCTGCCGGCAGTAATGATATTTTTAATATACTTTCCCGCTAACGAGGAACCGCCACCACAATAACGCATCATAAAATAACGCTCTTCAAAATCACGGGTAAATACTTCCACCCCCAAATTATCGTGAGAAGGAACAATATACATCATTACTTCTTTATCCTCTTCATTAGAAATATCAACCCAAAGTGTATCTTTCTTGATATGCCCTATACCTAAAAAACTGCAATTTTCACTATTTTTCACCTTCGATGCCGAAAAAACAATCTCATAGCTATTTTCTTCATTTTCTTGTATCGACAACGTTTGTGTATACCCTCCTATTTCTTCATTGAAAGTTTCATATTTTCCAATATAGTCAAAAGCTCTCTGCTTCTTTAAGATGTAATAATCTGCTAACTCCCCGGAACTAGGCTTTAAATCTTTATCCAATAAAGTTAGAGAACTTTCACCTACAAAGAAATAAACAGGTTCGTTTTTTTGCTGAATGGTCAAAATATTTTCTTCAACGGTATATTTTCCCCTGTCCACAAAACGACCGTCTTTTTCGCCCAAATAAATCGTTTCATACACAAATAACGAATCTGAACCTAAAGTAAGAGTTACCTGAATACCTTCACAATCGGCACAAGGGTAAGTTCCTTTATAAACACCCTCATAGTCCAATGCGTACTCGGCACTATGCTCATCTTTTTTTACTTTTTGCTTTTTATCTGTTGTAGGTGTACACGCTGCAAACACAAGAATTATAGCAAAAAGACATAAAACGTTTAGTTTATACATATTTATCATTTTTTTATAATTTTATTTGTTCTTTAATTTTTCCAACACAAGCGGATAAAGTTTATTTTTCACCAAAACAAAATCCGGCTCAACCATAAGCACCTTTTCACAATATTGCTTTGCATGGCTATATTTTTCTTGACTCATATAAACATTGATAACAGCAAGCAAAGCATCAAGATAATTCCAATTATTTTTTAAAATACGCGCATCCTTTTCCATCAGTTCTATGGCTCGCTTGTAATGTTTAATAGCATCCTCATTTGAACCGCCAAAAAATGCAGGTTTGTGATAAAAAATATTTCCCATCTGTATATTTCCCAAATAATTCTCCGGATCTAAGGCTAGAGACTTTTCAGCAAACCCCTGACTATCAGAGCCCATAAAAGGAGCTTTGTAAGGTGAAAGTCCAATTTCAAAACCAATCAATGCCGCCTTATACGCATAGATGTATGCCAATCCATAATTTCTTTTTTCAAATGCCGCAATATTTTCATTTAACTTATCCATATAGGCTTCAGCCTCATCATCCTTATCAGCTTTGACACAATACTCTATGTAACCATACTGATAATTAAGCAAATCCATCTTAAGCGTATCATTGTCCGGCGATTGTTTTTCAATCATATCCATCGTATTCTTCCATTTTTTCATATCACCATGAACATAAGCTTGATAAATATCAGCATTGTTTTGTGCAAAAAGCACCGAAACAAACAACATTAGCCCCAGAGTAAAAAAATATTTTAATCGTCCCATATATAGAATTTTTCTATTTTCACAACCAGTTACCTCCCCCAACTTTATAAAATTATATTAATATATTTTATTTTCAATTAATCAAGAACTACCGAATCAACATAAAAGTACCTTGATTCGAGCCTTGTGCTCCTTTATAGTCTCCAACCACAGTACCGTTGTATATCGTACCGTCCTCAAAAACACCACTTATTCGATAGATGTACACACCCTCAGGCATTTCGATGCCATAGGAAATACCGTCCCAACCATCAAGAGGTCGACCTTCTTCATCAAGTTGAGTAGTTTCAAAAAGCTTATGCCCTCTCAAATCAAAAATTTGCATACGATACTCTGCAAGATTTCGTCCCACAGGTTTAAACAACCTGAGGTCTTCAATCGGTGAATTTGGTGCAAACGCATTCGGAACAAATAGGGTTTTAAACAACATTTCGTAAACGACCGTCATCGTATCGGCACAGCCAAAACTGTTGTTCGCTATCAACAATACCGGATATGAACCATCATCCCCCAAAATCATTAAGGTATCATGCGCATTGGTGATAATATTGTTGAACTTCCACGTAAAACTTTCAGCATTAACACTTTCGTTCGTTAACATAACATGACCTTGTGTATTGTCAAAATTTTCTTCGTAGGAGAATTTTGCATCGGGTATTGTATACGTACTGATCGTTTTCGAAATAGTATCCGAACATCCGTGATTGTCCGTAACCTTAAAAAATACGGTGTGCATATCTATAGAATCATAAACCCAATACGGATCTTGCTGTGTCGATATGTCCCAATCTATAAAAGTATCTCCAAAGTCCCAATACCAATTACTCATTAACTGGTCGTGCTCAACATTTTCCGAAAGATCATAGAAAAACGTTGGTTTTGTTATACACGAAGTATCTCTCATAAAATCTGCACGCGGATTTGCCCACACCCTCGTTGTTATTAATGCCGTATCGGAACAGCCGTTTTCATTCTCAACATACAATCGTACATCGTACATGCCATAATCAGCATAAATCCATGAAATCGTATCGCTTGTAGACTCATCAATATCAGGGTAGCCCAAATACCAAGACCTCGAAACAATCTCACTATCTTCGTCTGTAGAAACATCTCTAAAATAAGAGCGCATTCCCAAACAAACCGAATCGTGAACAATTGCCGCCACAGGTGTCGAAAGTACTTCAATATTCATTTCCAAAGTATCTGTATATGCCACAAGTTGATGTACACCCGAAACCACTAAGGATAATTTATAAACACCCGATGTATCGTACGCGTGACTGATCGTGTTTGTGTAGTTGCTCTGATCCATGAAAAGCTGATCCCCATCGCCAAAGTTCCACTCCCACTGATTAATTTGAGTATAAGGAACACTTCGATCGGTTATAAGTAATCCCTCGCGAGCACATATTGTTGTTGTAGATACATCAAAAAGAGCTTGAATACATGACTGTACCGTTACAGTCATTTCAAAACGATGTTCACATGCATTCAGATCAACCACGCTAAGACTTACTAGATACTCTCCTTCTGTTTGATAAGCATGTGCTATCGGTTCTGTTTGAGCCTCCGTCAAGACCACCTCCGGCGACCCGTCACCAAAGTCCCAAGTCCACGAACTGATTTGAGCCACCGAGACAGAAGACAGATCCGTAAAATAAACCTCATCGCTACAAGGAGGCTGATCATAACTAAACTGAGCATTCGGTAAACCAAACACCTCTATTGTTTTGCTCACGCTAGACACACAATAATGCACATCGGTAGCTCTTAGTGTTACCACATAATTCCCCGGATTCAAATACTCGTGCGATGGCGATTGATTTAAAGAAGTGTTATTGATTCCACTTTGCGGATCGCCAAAATCCCATTCCCATTTAATAATCGAATCCCCCGGAGGTGCAAGCAATGTATCGCTAAAGTACATTCTATCGCCTTCGCAAGATGCCGTGTAATGAAAATCAACTGCAAAACTTTCAGGAACATATATTGTATTCACAACCGTGTCTGCACAACCATTCAAATCGTTAACAATCAATTGCACATCATACGACTGATCTACCTGATCAAAAATATGGAAAGGATTTTGTTCGTTCGAATAATATCCTTCTTGGAAAGTCCACTCCCATGAGGAAATAGGATAGCCACTCATTTGTGTTGTATCTCTAAAGGTAACCTTACCGAGTTCACAATTGTAAACATCATGGCTGAAACCGGCAACAGGTGATGCCGATATTTCTACATTCATCATCACCGAATCAACACATCCACTCAGGGTTGTCACTCGCAACCAAACGGGGTAGTTCCCTGACTGCGAATACCGATGAACAGGATTTTGATTCGTAGAAATATTCTCATCGGGGTTGCCAACATTCGGATCGCCAAAATTCCACAACCATTCAATAATCGTTTCACCACCTTCCACAAAAGAATAGTCCGTAAATTGTGTCTCATTCGCCTCACAAGTTTGCGATGCGGCAAACTGAACCGTTGGCATCGGGAATACTTCAAGCTCATGTTCCACTCGTACCACACAAGATGTTGTATCCGTTAAAGTCATCGTAACCATAAACGTACCGCTCTCAGTATAAACATGATCCACAAAATCGGCAATCACTACCGTTCCATCACCCAAGTCCCATTCAATAAAGGCTACTGCACCCATATCTACAGTTTCAGCAGGTTGCACCATCACCGCATCCCCCAAACATGCAGGAGTGGAAAGTTCCATCTCCACAATTGGAAGCTCGCCAACCACTATATCCACAAAAGCCGTATCGGAACAGCCATCATTATTAAAAGCAACCAAAGAAACATTATATTCCCCTGATTCCGTGTAGGTATGTGTCGGGTTCTGCAACGATGAAGTATTTGCAAGACCGGAAAGCGGATCTCCAAAATCCCACAACCATTCTCCCATTCCGGCTCCACCGTTAAGCACTGCCGAACCTTCAAAGGCATACGCCTCATTCAGACAAGCAGGTGTAAACGAAATCTGAGCATCAGGCACGGCATTGATTGTTAAAGTTTGACTGTATGATGCCTGACACCCCGATTCGGTGATTAACGACAATGTTACATCAAACATCCCGGACTGTTCGTAAGCATGTGAAATATCAGGATTCGAAGGGTAGTCTACAATTTCGGTCGTACCGTCCCCAAAATCCCAACTCCACTGAACAATAACTTCATCGGCAAGAGACTGATCGTCAAAAGCAATTTCGCCACCCTGACACGCATCCCCGGCAAAGACAAATGCTGCTGTCGGTCTTGACAGCACTTCTATCGTATGGGTTGCCGAAGCTGAACAACCATTAATATCCGTAACTGTAAGCACCACATCGTATGAACCTGAAACCAAATAAACATGTTCCGGATCAGGGTTGTTCGAGCTAAAACCGTCCCCGAAATCCCAGCTCCACTGCCCTACTTGTGCAACATCGACAAAGTCGGAAGAATTGAACAGTGTCGCATCACCTAAACAAGCAGCCTCAAAGCTAAAGTCAACATCCGGGGCAGCATCCACCGACACTACAGTGTCCTTCGTGTGTGAACAACCATTCACCGCCGTTACAGTTAAAGAAACATCATAATCCCCTGCTTCCGCAAACAAATGTGCCGGATTTTCAACATCAGAAACGTTATCGATGCCCGAAACAGGATCGCCAAAATCCCAAGCGTAAGCAGTAATGCTTCCGGCTCCATTTCCTTGAACTAAAGAAGTAAACTGAACCTGATTGCCTTGGCATGTTGCATCAAACGAAAAGTTGGAAACCGGATTCGGACTGATAATCACCTGACTTGAATAACTTGCTTCACATCCCGAAGCATCTACAACGTGAAGCGTTACTTCATAAGTGCCCGGTTGGTCATAATTAACACTTATATTCGGATCATTCGGAAAATCTACAACCGTAGTCTCGCCATTGCCCCAATCCCAAGTCCATGTAACAATGTGTTCTGCTCCTTGGTTAGAGATATACACAAAGTCTACATCCTGACCAAAACAAGTTGGCGAACTAAAATTAAATTGCGCAGAAGGTACATCACCAATTTCGACAGCATGCACCACTTTTGAAGCACACCCCGAAGCATTTTCTATTGAAAGGGTTACTTCATAAGTGCCCGCAGCAGCATAGATATGTGTCGGATTTTGCTCATACGATTCTTCGCCGTCACCAAAATCCCAATGCCAAAGAGCAAGCTCCGCAACATTGGTTACATCTGCATCTATGCTAAAACTCACCGGCATATCTTGACAGTTTGCTTCATAGTTAAAATCTACCGGAGGCTGTTCCAAAATCGTAATATTTTGACTAATTGTATCGCTACATGCAAGTGCATTCGTTACCACATGGCTTACGGTATAAGTACCCGGAGTCGCAAAAACATGACCGACATTCGCTCCTTCGGCAGTATTGCTCACTCCCGATTCAGGATCGCCAAAATTCCAAAAATAAGAAACAATCTCACCACCGCCATTCTCCACGGATGTAGAAGTAAACGACACATCCATATTTTGACACGTATCGTTGTAACTAAACAATGCTATCGGTGAAGGTTGTATCGCTATGTTTTGCGAATAATCATCCACACATCCTTGCGCTGTTTGCACAGTCAGCGTAACCGTATATGTCAAGTCATAAGGATATTGATGCGTGATAAATTCGGGTTGATCGGGAAAATAAAAAACAGTATCTGTGCCATCACCAAAATCCCAATGCCACGATGTAATATAGCCATCAGGAGTATTGGATTGATCATGAAAAACTATTGAACTTCCCGAACAAACAGGCTGATCATAAGAGAAAAAAGCAAAAGGCAAGGCTTCAACCCCTATAAATTTTGTTTCACTGTGTTCAACAAAAAGCGTATCTCTTACCGTCAAAGTTACTTCATATTCTCCGGAATTGGAAAAAGTATGTACGGGGTTCATTTCATTGGAAAATGTGCCATCACCAAAGTTCCAATCATAACTGATCGTGCGACCAATATCCGTAATTAAGGTGTCAACTGTAAACTGCATCGGGGTTTCGGCACAAGCGGAAGTATAAAAATAGTTTGGATATACTTCTCTTCGAAGCATCAGCATCCGCGAATCACTAACGTCATCACAATCATTGTTGCTTTGAGCTCTAAGTGTTAAAGTAACAACACCATTAGTCCTATCCATTTCGCTAGGAAAATAAGTTGGATTTATGCTATGAATATCACTAAAAGTTCCGGTTCCATTCGTATACCAAGTAATTTCGTCATAGTCAGCAGCACTGGCATCAAGAATATCGTAATGATCATCAAAACATTCAACCAATTGTTCTCCGGCATCAACTTGAGCCGCAGTTCGCACCACAACTTCACGAATAACTGTATCTAACTGAACACCATCTCTGGTAACAACAAGAGCATATTCACCGGCATCGGCTTCTGAAATATTTTCAACAACAATATTTTGATTAGTAGAAGAATAGCCATTTGGCCCCAACCACTGATAGGTTGCATTTTCGTAGCTACCGGTCTGTAATGCCAAGTCCTCACCGGAACAAACAGGATCGTTGCTCACTATCTGAGGAGCAACAATATCACAATCCGTAGAAGCTGTACCTCCTGTTTGGCTAAAAAATACCATATTCTCAAAAATATCCCAGTGGGTAATGCACAAGATATAGTATTGCCCGGCTTCCACATTAGGAATATTTACCACTACATTTTCATCTCCGTCAAAATCATAATTACAATCAAGAATTTTATCAGCAGTCAGCCCGTCCGGACAAGGGTCATGAGGATCATCAAACGGTCCGTAACAAATCATATCAAGCTCGGCATGGGGTTCCGTCCAAATGGTAAGCTCCATTGATCCCGACGTTCCGGCTCTCCAATGAAACCAACTCGGATTCGGTTGTATGGTTAAACAGCCATAATCAGGACCTTCCTCTGCCCATATTCCAAAGTTTGCTGTACCAACATACGAATATAGCTCTCCGGTACAAAAAGCAACAGATTCAGAACAAAAGTTACTCTGATTTTGAGAAAATCCAATTCTTGATAATAAAATCAATAGGATTATTAATAGATTCTGCTTCTTCATTTTCATTTAAACACTCCTTAAATTGTGCAAGTGAACAAATATAGTAATTTCATCCTTGCATTTTAAAAGTTTTTTTTAGCCGACACCAGAACAGGACTAAAGTCTTATGGTATGTTAGGACGATATTGTGATAGATGAAATTCGCCGTGTTATCCGTGCAAGTTACCTGTAAATATTTCATCCTTTGTGGGGTGAAAATCATAAACACTACAAGAAGTAAATAAAAAAGGCTGATTCATAATAAAATGAACCAACCTTTTGTTTGTGCGGGCGGAGGGACTCGAACCCACACGCCGCGAAGCACTAGATCCTAAGTCTAGCATGTCTACCAATTTCATCACGCCCGCAAAACTTGCTTTGTTAACGACTCATCGCTAACGCGAGTGCAAAGATAAATATTTCGCCCCTTGATCCAAGAAAAAAATGCAATTAATTCTGATTTTATTTTTAAAACCTTCAAAATAAATCGATAAGATCTGTTTTTCCCTCTGATTAATTAGCCGGAACGGCTACGAATATTGCTGAAAATGATAATTTTGTTTGTTATAAGTGCGATAATAAACCTGTACTTCAAAAATTATTAATAATTTTGTCGCCGAAGCAGCAAATGCGATTTAATAGCAAGTATGCAAGTTAAGAATAATATAAGGATTATTGCTGATCAAAATATCCCTTTTCTTAAGGACGCATTAAGAGACTTCACAAATGTGATTTATCTTCCCGGAAAAGAAATTAGCAAACAAAATATTGGAGATGCGAAAGCTTTGATAACCAGAACTCGTACGAAGATTTCTGAGGCAAATCTTTCGACAAATCAATTAGAATTTGTTGCTACGGCAACTATTGGACATGATCATATCGATAAAGATTATTGTTCAAATAATGGCATTGTGTGGAAAAATGCTCCGGGTTGTAATGCACGTTCTGTTGCTGAATATGTATTGTCTGTTTTGGTGAATTATGCTCGCTTGAAGAAATTTTCGCTAAAAGGAAAAACACTCGGAATTGTCGGGCTTGGAAATGTTGGAAAAGAAGTTGAACATTTAACGGAGGTTTTGGGAATCAAGATCCTTCGGAATGATCCGCCCCGTCAAGAAAAAGAGGGGAAAGACGGTTTTGTTTCGTTGGAAGAAATTGCTACTCATGCTGATTTTATAAGTTTTCATACTCCCCTAACTAAGCAAACAAAATATCCGACCTACCATCTTGCTGATGAAGCATTCTTCCATAAAATAAAGCAGAAAGCTTTCATTATTAATGCTTCCCGAGGAGGGGTTGTTGATGAACAGGCTTTGTTAAATGCCTACGATAGCGGCTTGATAGACGCTTTTGCGTTGGATGTTTTTGAACATGAACCTCTGATTGATTCCGAAATTATGTGTAAGGCTTTGTATGTGAGTCCGCACATTGCAGGCTATAGCATTGAGGGGAAGGCAAAGGGTACAAGCATGGCTGTCAGTGCATTGAGCAAGCAGTTTGATTTGGGCTTGGGCAATTGGTTTCCTGACGTGTTGCCGTATCCGAAATCGCCCGTGATAGAATTGAAAGCTTGTGAGGACGAAGATACATTGGTTTACCGTCTGGTGACTTATGCCTATGATGTGCGAGAAGATGATAAATTTCTCCGTTCCAAACCTGAGTTGTTTGAAAGTATTCGCGGACTGTATCCGGTTCGTCGTGAGTTTTCGGCTTATTCGGTCGTTTTGGAAGAGGGAAATAAGAACTATGCTAAACAAGTTGAGAAGCTTGGTTTTCAGATTAGAACTAAAAATGTATAAAATATAAACTAGAAATTTAATGAATAACAAGATTGTAAACAGAGCAGCAGATAACATTAGAATATTATCGGCAGCGATGGTAGAAAAAGCAAAATCAGGACACCCCGGTGGTGCTATGGGAGGAGCTGATTTTATCAATATCCTTTATAGTGAGTTCTTGAATTATGATCCGGATGATAGAAATTGGTTTTGTCGTGATCGTTTTTTCATGGATCCCGGACACATGTCGCCGATGCTTTATTCTGCATTACACCTGACAGGTTCGTATACGATGGAAGACCTCAAAGACTTCCGTCAGTGGGGGTCTGTAACACCGGGTCATCCGGAAAAGGATTTTGATCGTGGTGTTGAGAACACCTCCGGACCTCTCGGACAAGGTCATACTATGGCTGTTGGTGCAGCAATGGCTGAACGTTTTCTTGCAGCTCGCTTTGGAGAATGGATGTCTCATAAGATTTATACTTTTATTTCTGATGGAGGTATTCAGGAAGAGATTGCTCAGGGAGCCGGTCGTCTTGCAGGGCATTTCGGATTGAATAATCTTGTTATGTTTTATGATTCGAATGATATTCAGCTTTCCACAGAAGTGGATGAGGTAACAACTGAAGACACTGCTAAGAAGTACGAAGCTTGGGGCTGGAGAGTGATTACTATTGATGGTAATGATGCTGATGAAATTCGTGGTGCTCTCATTAAAGCAAATCAAGAAACAGAAAAACCGTTCTTGATTATCGGTAAAACAATTATGGGGAAAGGCTTGCTTGCCGAAGACGGTTCGTCTTTTGAGAGAAAAGTGTCCACTCATGGACAGCCTGTTAGCAACGCCGGAGCTTCATTTGCAAAGTCGATCGAAAATTTGGGTGGCGATGCCGAAAATCCATTTGTTGTGTTTCCTGATGTTGCTGAATATTACAAAGAAGTACGTGTAGCAAAACAAAAAATAGCTGCTGAGAAAAAAGCTGTTGAGGCGGCATGGAGAAAAGAAAATCCTGAGTTGGCAGCAAAGCTTGATGGTTTTATTTCGGGAAAACTTCCGGAAGTGGATTTTTCAAAAATTGCTCAAAAAGAAAACATTGCAACTCGCTCTGCATCAAGCACAATACTCGAACACTTTGCGAAGACTTATGAGAATATGATTGTTTCTTCTGCTGATCTTTCAAATAGTGATAAAACTGACGGATTTATCAAAGGAGGAGCAAAAGCATTTACGTACAAAGATTTTTCAGGTGGTTTTCTTCATGCGGGAGTCGCTGAATTAACGATGGCTTCCATCGCTAACGGAATGGCTCTTCATGGAGGAGTTATCCCTGTGGTGGGAACGTTCTTTGTATTTTCTGATTATATGAAGCCTGCCATTCGTCTTGCAGCACTTATGGAGCTTCCTGTAAAATATGTTTGGACACACGATGCTTTCCGTGTAGGTGAAGACGGACCAACCCATCAACCAATTGAACATGAAGCGCAAATACGATTGTTAGCTCAACTCAAAAACCATAGTGGTAGGAGGTCAATGTTGGTACTTCGTCCGTGTGATGCAACGGAAACTTCTGTGGCTTGGAAAATGGCAATGGAAAATGACAACACGCCTACGGGCTTGATTTTTTCTCGCCAGAATGTTAAGGATGTTCCAACAGTGTCGGCTAGCAGATATGAAGAAGCTTTAGGAGCTGAAAAAGGTGCTTATGTTGTTAAGCAATGCGAAGGTGTTCCCGATGTTATTTTGGTAGGTAGCGGTTCCGAAGTAAGTACTTTGATCGGTGGTGCTTTAAAGTTGGAGCAAGAAAAAGGCTTGAAAATTCGTGTGGTTTCTAATCCTTCTGAGGGTTTATTCAAAGATCAGCCTGTTGCTTATCAAAATGAGGTGATGACTCCTGATGTTCCTGCTTTTGGTCTTACGGCAGGTCTTCCGATAACTTTACAGGGAATGGTCGGTGCAAAAGGGAAAGTTTTTGGGTTGGAACATTTCGGATATTCGGCTCCTGCCTCTGTGCTTGATGAAAAATTTGGCTTTACGGCTGAAAATGTATTTAATCAAGTTCTTGATTTTTTGAATGAGTTAGCATAAAATTATCTTAAGTCTATTCATGGAAGTCGGGATATAATTTAGCGTTCGTCCGCAAAATCCAACTTCCTCCTTGGGCTTATTTTATAAAATGGGTGTTTACTTCTGTAAATGCCCATTTTTAATTTCTGAAAGACTTGACGCTGAATGTTTCAGACAAATGTTCCGAAGTTTCTTAACTTTATGGGGTGCTATTTGTGGTAAATTTTGTCGAACGGATCTTTGTTGTAGTTTTTTTGTTTAATTTTTGGAGATTTTGATTCATTTGTAAATACCTTTTTTATTTCTTTAACGTTAAGAAAGTGTGTAAGCTGAATTTTCATTACTTTTGGCTCGCCCAAGCAGAGGGGATCGGTATTGCTCCATATCTCAAGCTTGCTTACAAAATTTTAAACCGATGAAACAGACAATGTCTGAGGTAAATAGTAAGGAATAGTACGGGGTGATTAGATTTTTATCTCCCGAATCTGTTTTCGTACAAAAATTTAAACCGATGAAACAAGGAATATTAACAGCAATAATTTTATCATTTTCACTGATGTCTTTTTCTCAGTTATCTTTTTCTTATCTTGAAGATACCGTAAGGGTGTGTCAAGAAGATATGATAATACTGGAAGGTGATCAAGACGCTTCGGTAACGAATCACACGTGGACTTTTAGTGGCGCAACAACCAACGACATGAATATGCTTGCCAATAAGAGTGGGAAATATTATTACACTGCCAATGCGAATGGTACGCTTATTAAAGATTCAGTTGTTGTAAGTTTGATAAAATTTGAAATTGAAGCTGAAAAACCTATTATTTGTCGTGGTGATCGAATAGCTTTAAATGTGAGAACGAGTGGTTTTGGATTGAGTTATGATTGGGCACATACTGATGAAGATGAAGGTCAAATTTTTGTTCGTCCACTTGTGTCGGCAACATACAATATTGAAGTTAGTGACGGCATCAACAGCTGTTCGGATGCCATTGACATTGAAGTTACTCCGGGAATGAATGTGCGTTTAACCGAATTGAATCAATCATGTTTTGGCGATAATGACGGGCAAATGAAGGCTTCTGTCCGTGGCGGCACTCAGCCCTACACATTCCAATGGTTTGGAGCAGGTACGTTTTGGGATTCTATCGCTTCGCAAATGGCTCCGGGTTTGCAACAGCTTAGTATTACCGATGCCGGATCTTGCGAGTTTGACACGTCCTTTGTGTTGGGTGGAATAAAAGCTCCCAAGGTTGAAATTCTTGTTGACCCTGACGATCAAAATATTTTCCTCCAAAATCCTACGGCTCAATTTTCTTTTGAAGTGAAATCGGATGATGAAGTGGTGAATTGGGAGTGGGACTTTGGAAATGGTGAGACTTCAAAACTTGAAGCTCCGCTCTATACCTACGAGAATATGGACGAAGATTTTGAATCGGGAATGTCTGAGTACAATATTTTGCTTACACTCGAAAATGAATTTAAGTGCGATACAGTTATAACAAAGACATTGGGAATGAAAGAAGCAAATATCTTTATTCCTAACGCTATAGCTCCCAATAGTTCGAGTTTGGCAAGTCAAGTGTTTGCTCTGTTCGACCAAGTTCGTACTTATGATGAGAATGCTTACGGTTCCAAAGGTGCTCCCATTGATTATGAGTATTTCTCAGTTGATCTTGTAGTTTTTGATCGCTATGGAAAAGTTGTGTATCGTGAATCAAATTATAAAGGCGACTGGAATGGTGGTGGTTTGAATGATGGGGTTTATTTTTATGTAGCCAAACTTGCAGGAAAATACACAACAGAAGAGTACCACGGTGCAATACATATTATCAATAATATTGTGCCAAATGAAGAATAAAAAAGTGATATGCTACTCTTGGTATAATGCAAACTGTTCGGATCTACTCTAAAAAACTTAGTGTGAAAGAGGTTTTGATGGTTTAACGCCAACGGCTCTACAAACTGCACGGTTTCCGTAACGTTGACGTATTGTGTCCATTGCTCGATAAAGGTTGACCATCTCGGGAGTGTCCTCAAACATATTGATTTGCTGCACGCCGCGTACCAAATGACTTACTTTTACACCTATCAATCGAATAAGCATTCCCTGTGTGTACAGCTGATCAAAGAGGTCTTTTGCTGCATTTATCAAAACATGATCAAACGATGTGTATGGAATTTTCTTTTGCAAGGTGTGTGTCACAAAATTTGAGTAGCGGATTTTTATGGCAATACAGCCCGCTAATTTTTCTTTATTCCGAAGCTCAAAAGCCAAACGCTCAACCATAGTTATTAGAGTTTCTTTAATCATAGCAATATCAACACGATCTCGATCAAAAGTTGTTTCGTGACTTATCGACTGCTGTTCGTAATAAGTTTTCACCGGACGAGTATCAATTCCATTGGCTCTTTTCCAAATAACAACACCATTTTTACCCATTGCTCGTTTCATTATTTCCACAGGAACTTCACTTAAAGCTTTAATGGTTGTTATCCCCATCGAACTAAGTGTTTGGTAAGCTTTCGACCCTACCATCGGAATTTTTTGCACGGATAAGGGGTTCAGAAAGGTTTGCACGGTTGAGGGGGAAACTTCTAATTCGCCGTTCGGTTTTGCTTCTCCTGTTGCAATTTTTGAAACACTTTTATTTATTGACAAACCAAACGATATGGGCAGACCTGTTTCACGAACAATTCGCTGACGTAGTTCCTGAGACCATTTTAAACAACCAAAAAAACGATCCAGACCTGTTATATCCAAATAGTGCTCATCAATAGACGCTTTTTCGTAAAGAGGTGCTTTGTCAGCAATAACATCTGTTACCAATCGTGAATATTTGGAATACATATCCATGTCGCCGCGAATAACAATGGCATGCTTACACAAGTGTCGTGCCGTCCGCATAGGCATCGCCGAATGAACACCATATTTCCGAGCTTCATAGCTGCAACTCGCAACAACACCACGATCAGATAATCCGCCTATTATTATCGGTTTTCCTTGAAGTTCACTATTTTGTAATCGCTCAACAGAAACAAAAAAACTATCTAAATCCATGTGTACAATTGTTCGCTGATCGTTAACTGTTTCTCCCATTTTATTTCTTGCCTTGTTTGGATAACTAAAAATATTGCACTAACTTTGATTACTATTTAATCATTTTTTGTGACTACAATTTAATCATTATAACATAAAGGACAATAATTATTTAAATTTATTCTTCAACAGCATTGGGAAGGGGTAAAAAATGTATTTCAGTTCAAACATTAAATTATTACGCAAACGAAGAGGTTGCACTCAAAACGACCTTGCTTCTTCATTGAATATGAAGCAATCGACCCTGAGTGATTATGAAAACAATGTAGCACAGCCGGGGTTGCAAGCACTCATTGCTTTTTCGGAATACCTCAACATTAGCATTGATACGCTTATACGTGTAAATATGACCGAACTTTCGGAACATGAATTATCACAAGTGGAACGAGGTTATGATGTGGATATTAGTGGCAGTAATCTAAAGAAGCCCACTTCCAACGTGAGTGATGAGAATAAAGACAACATTGAACTTGTAAACGAAAAAGCAAAGGCCGGACATAAAAGTGGCTTTGTCGATCCTGAGTACATAAAAATCCTGCCAACTTTCCAACTTCCGTTTCTTCAGAAAGAACGAGAATACAAAACTTTTCAAATTGAAGGAGATTCCATGCTTCCAATTCCCGACAAAGCATTTGTTACAGGAGAATATGTTCAAAATTGGAACATGATACAGGATAGACGCGCCTACATTATTGTAACAATGAATAATGAGGTTGTTTTCAAAATAGCAGAAAACCAACTGAAAGAAAAAGGAATATTACGCGTCCATTCCCTAAATGAACTTTATGAGCCATACGATATTAAGGCAAAAGACATTCGTGAAGTGTGGAAGTTTGTTCGTTATATCAGTTCAGAAGTCCCGGATTCGAACAAAAAGAATGTTGTATTGAATAAAAAAATTGAGAATAATTTGGAAAAAAAAGTTAAAGCCATTCAAACGAAGTTGAATTTCGATATTTAAAACAAAAGTCTCTGTCACAACATTCAAAAACAGCTGTCTTTAATTAAATATAAGCTTAGTAATTGAGTCATTTTTATACTGTTGTGAATACATTAAAACAATAAAAAAATCCTGCAAATCAACATTCGCAGGATTTAGTAATTTTTGATAGCCACTTGGCTTTTAATCTCGGCGGAGAAAGAGGGATTCGAACCCCCGGAGGTGTGACCCTCAACGGTTTTCAAGACCGCCGCATTCGACCACTCTGCCATTTCTCCGTGGGCAAAAGTA
>PDWJ01001806.1_pt1 | contig 24761 bp, 19 predicted proteins | sample 1430881 | NCBI WGS metagenome assembly PDWJ01 (sample SAMN01162460, study PRJNA174530) | Oral metagenome, whole genome shotgun sequencing project. | biome: Marine environment; feature: Marine mammal; material: Swab sample of the gingival sulcus; isolation source: swab sample of gingival sulcus...
CACACACACCAGCAAGACCTCTCACATGATGGGATCAATGCGCTTTGTCTTAAACGATGTGCTCTTGTTGTTTAACCAGGGAAATCTGGAGGATAAAAACCAAGTTTCCCATGAACACTTTCATAGCTTGCTCTATCCTTAACATACTATAGCAAAGGCCCCAACTAACGTCAACAGAAATTTACTGCAAGTGTTCATTTTTTTGGGCAAAGACCGCCCTCATAGCAGGCTTTTTACGGAACATGCTGCGATAAAACGTTTATTCTCAATAAGATAGAAGAATACCTTCTTGAGCCCTTCATAGTAGGGGATTTTGCATTTTTTTTGAAAAAATCTCTCTTTTTTACATCCCTGGAAAGGAAGAATTCTTCCCCAAAATATTGAAATATCCCTATGACACGACAAACCCCCAAGTATATCACAAGGTGGTGACCACTCAAAGTCACAGGAAAAACTTGCGCCGTGGCCGGACAGGATGTCGTCGATACCGGCATCTGAATATTTAGAGGAGTCAGGGGGGGGCAGGGCTGTCACGTTCTAAAAATTATGATGGGGTTCACGTTCCACGTGGCCTCCGTATCGCCATCTCGAAATCGGTGCTCATGTAGAGGGCACTTGAGAGATGGACTGCACGGAGAACATAACATTCCTGGGTGGGAGGCAAAACAACTGCGTGTGGCGTTATTCCAAATTGCCTAAGACGACTCCATGTCGTGAAAATAGCAGACTTGGCTGAATGTCAGTATGGTTTTGATACTTCCTGCTGATGTACGGTTCATATCGCCCTTCGAGCATGGGTACCAGGTTATGGGGCTCCGTATACTCTTGCTGCCGTCCCAAATAAAGCGTATTGGGCTCTAACACCATCCCTCTGCAGGAATGGTGAGAGCCTGGGCGTGTTTGGCGTCTTCATGTCGAGAGTGGGGGGCGTATATATCAACAACTCGTGATGTAAGGCCAGATTATAACCATTGGGATTGAGTCGCGATCATAGGGTTCAAGAATAATATCGGTCCCAATCCGCGACTCAATCGCTTTTCCAGATAAGATCATTGCCGGTTGTTTTCTTTTTCACTCACCTTGTGTTTCAGACGACTCAGGCTTCCAGAGTTTCAATTCATTCAGCACATGAGCAGCGACTTCACACCCAGTGTAAAAGGCTTCTTCCGTCAGATGTTCGTTTGGCGCATGAATGTTGTCGTCAGGGTTGCTGAAACCAACCATGGCAATCGGCACCTGCAAGACATCGGCAAAGGTGCTTAATACGCCGATAGTTCCTCCGGTTCTGGAAAAAACGGGCTTGCGATCGTAGGTTTTTCGAATTCCCTCTGAAACATGAGCAAGAATCGGATGATCGATCGGAGTGACATAAGCTTTTCCGCCAACTTCGGCATGAACTGAACATGTGACGCTCGAAGGAGCGAGCGAGGTGATATATTTCTCGGCTGCCCGAGCGATTTTGTTCGGGTCCTGGTTCGGTACCAGGCGCAATGTGATTTTCGCCATCGCTTTTGCTGGAATGATCGTTTTGACTCCTTCACCGGTAAATCCCCCTAAAATTCCATTCACATCCAGCGTCGGTCTCGTCCAGCGTCGCTCGAGCAGTGTGAATCCTTTTTCACCGACAAACTCGGAGATACCGACTGAGGCTTTCTCTGCATCTTCATCAAACGGCAATGCAGCAAAATTCTGCCGTTCCGACTCGGTGAGCTCTGCAACATCATCGTAATAGCCAGGGATCGTCACCCGCTCGTTTTTATCTTTTAACGCCGACAGCATATCGGCCAATACTTGGATCGGATTCTCAGCTAAACCGCCAAAGCCGCCGGAATGCAGATCCCTGGCCGCACTTTCAAGGTCAATTTGTAGAGAAACCAAGCCGCGCGTGCCACAGCAGATTGTTGGAACCCCCGGGGCAAACATGCTGTTATCCGACAACACGATCGCATCAGCTTTCAAAAGCTCGGCATGTTCCTGGACAAATGTGTGCAGATTCTCGCTGCCAATTTCTTCTTCGCCCTCAATCAGCAATTTAATGTTGACCGGCAATACCCCATCCTGTGTAAAAAACCCTTCAATCGCTTTTACATAGGCAAAAAACAGCCCTTTATCATCGGCGATTCCGCGAGCATAAATCTGCCCGTCCCGGATTTCCGGCTCGAAAGGCGGACTGTCCCACAATTCAAGCGGTTCAGGCGGTTGGACATCATAATGGCCATAGATCAAAATAGTCGGTGCATCTGGCAACTCCAGCCACTCGCCGTACACGACCGGATGCTTCCCTGTTGGCATGATCTTCACAGCGTTCATGCCGAGAGTTGTGAAATGTTCCGCCAAAAATTCAGCGCACTTCATCACATCGCCAGCGTGTTCTGGAAGCGTGCTGACGCTCGGAATTCGTACAAGCTGGAATAATTCGTCAAGGTGTTTCTCGCGATGATCTCGTAGATAATGAATAATGTGCTGCATATCTTTCTTTCTCCTTAAAAAGGCTGTAAGTACCTGGACGAAATTCTATGCATATTTACCACAAAGTTATAAAGTCACCTTAACGCAGAATCTCTTTTCACCACTCCACGGTAAATGACTCAGCATACGGGTGTGTGCGTAAGGTGAGTTACAAATTACAACGTTATTTTTTTTAACGCTTTTCTTCGCGTCTGCGTGGCAGATGAAATAATTTTGACTCGGTACTTAAAGAACGAGAGGAATTGGGCCGTTTAACTTAAACTGATCACCTTAAATCTGAAATTCCCTGCTGATGTCAAGTGGTGAATGTCCTTATCTTGCCAATACCGATCGATAGGAATGAATAACATTCTGGCGTTAAAATATTGACTTCTGCCCTGAAGTCCTATGCGATTACGGACGATAATCATTCTTAGTTCATCCAAATTCTCGGTCTTTTCCATGAACTCTTTTGCTTTGGCATTTTCAGGATTGAAAAATATTTTTGTCCTTTCGAAAAATTGTGTATCCAGAATACATTTTGCTTAATAAATGCTCAAAATGAGCGCTTCAATATCTCAATTCTTCACGAGCATTTATGCAACTATGATGAGTTCATTCCAGTATTTCTATTGTCGGTATATAGAAGGAAGTTGTCAATACAAAAACATGCTTGAAGAAAAGAATATGCTGTTTTCAGCCTGAACGGTAACGAAACGGAATGTTCATAAACGCACCAACAAGAGTGTCTCGCAGAGGATGTTGTTCGACAAACGTTTATTTTATTTTACAAAACAATAAAAAAACCTGTTTCAGGAAGTGTTATCAAATTGCCTCAGATTTTCGATCGTATGTTATGTGCTTCTTATGGTTGGCTTGGTTTGTTGTGGTGGTGTCTCGCAGTCTGGTTAAGAAGAGGTCAAGAGACGATAGGCACACGTTTTGACCTTCACTGCCGTCCCTTAGAGACTCCGGATCGCCCGGGAGAAACATGTCCGGGGGAGACACACCGACATAACGCCCTCTCGCCGCATAAAGCGGGGGGGGAGGGAAGAGGGCGAAACTATTTGGGACTTTGTCTCCCCAGACTGAAACTCCAAGGCGATTCAAGTATCGACATTCATAGAGTGCAATCCTGACAATGAGTTATGTGGCAACCCCATGCAGGATTTTTAAACACCTAGTTCTCTTCGACAGTCTCTCAAGTGCACACCCTATAAAACATAGCAAGGACTATGCCAAACACCAATAGTATGGAATATTGACCAGGCTTTGCTGCAAAATTTAGATGGAGAAACCTGGTGAAATGGCTTTTATTCAGAGTGTTTTCGCCAAATACACTATATTCAGACTCGTTCCGCAAAATGCATATGTTTACGACACGCATCGAGTGGGGAATTTTTCCACAGTGGAGTTTTGTGAGGGAAATTGCCACATCCGAATGGTTGCCAATTTTTCTCTTGACATCTGACTGTTTGACATTTTTTGTGAAAACAATTTTTAAGGATGCCCATTCGATTGACATTCGTTGACAAAATACGACATTTTCAGTGAAGGAACGATAATATGGCAAAACAAAAGATCACAAAGCAGGGTGAAGATTTTTCGAAGTGGTATATCGATACGGTGCTGAGCGCAGATATGGCAGACTATGCGCCGGTAAAGGGGTGCATGGTCGTTAAGCCGTATGGCTATGCTGTGTGGGAGCACATCCAACAATCGTTGGATAAGATGTTCAAAGAGACTGGGCACGAAAATGCCTACTTTCCGCTTTTTATTCCTGAAAGTTTTTTGCATAAAGAAGCGGAACATGTGGAAGGGTTTGCGCCAGAGTGCGCAGTTGTGACGCATGGAGGCGGAAAAAAACTGGAAGAACCCCTGGTGGTCCGCCCGACCTCTGAAACTGTGATCTGGTCAATGTACGGCAAATGGATCAAGTCTTATCGTGATCTGCCGATTTTGATTAATCAGTGGGCAAATGTTGTGCGGTGGGAGATGCGAACCCGCTTGTTTTTACGAACCACCGAATTCCTGTGGCAGGAAGGCCATACAGCCCATGCAACCGAACAAGAGGCGATTGATGAAGTTCAGAAAATTCTGGATATTTACGCAACTTTTGCGGAAGAATATGCGGCTGTTCCAGTGTTGAAAGGACGAAAAACCGAAAAAGAAAAATTTGCCGGGGCCGTCTACACTTTATGCGTTGAAGCCTTGATGAAGGATAAACGTGCCCTGCAATGGGGAACCTCGCATCAGTTGGGCCAAAATTTTGCCAAAGCCTTTGATGTAACATTTCAGAATGCTTCCGGCACATTGGAACATGTCTGGGCCACAAGTTGGGGCGTCAGCACCAGGATGATCGGTGGTCTGATCATGGTGCATGGCGATGATAAAGGCTTGAGGATTCCTCCGAAATTAGCACCTCATCAGGCTGTGATCGTTCCGATTTATTACAATGACGACGATCGAAAGATCGTGATGCAAAACGTTCATGAGATGACAGCGATGCTGCGTCCTGATATTCGCGTGAAAGTCGATGATCGGGATAATTATAAGCCTGGCTGGAAATTTAATGAATGGGAACTGAAAGGGGTTCCGCTTCGAATCGAAATCGGCCCGCGTGATGTCGCGGCCAATCATGTGGTGATCGCCCGGCGCGACAAAAGCCCCAAAGAAAAAGAAATCGTGTCCTTCGATGGCTTAAAAACTTCGATTCAAGGCATGTTGGATGACATCCAACAGTCGATGTTCGATGCTGCCTTACAATTCAGGGCCGAAAATTCCCATAACGTCGATAGTTACGATGAATTCAAAGACATGAACGAAAACCAAGGCGGCTTTCTGTATGCCCATTGGTGCGGCGATTCCGAATGTGAGCAGTGCATTCAGGAGGAAACCAAAACCACGATCCGCTGTATCCCCTTTGGGCAGGAAGAAGAGGAAGGAACCTGTATTTACTGCGGAAAACCGTCGACTATGCGGGTGCCTTTTGCCAAAGCTTATTAGGAACAGTGAAAGCCGGCAGTTTATTGACAGGCGTAAAAAACCTGCCGGCTTTCCTCCTGACTGAAAATGTACGAACGAACTCTGCTGATTATCAAACCTGATGCCGTCAAACGTGAACTGATCGGGAATATTCTCCTACGCTTTGAACGGGACAGACTCCATATCCTGGCCATGAAAATGACGCGCCTTGCGCGGCATGATGCTGAAGAGTTTTATGGAGAGCACCGGGGGAAGCCATATTTTGAGCCGCTGGTCGAAATGTTAGATGACTCTCCGATTGTCCCGGTCGTATTTTCCGGCGAGGATGCAATTGCTCGCGTTCGGAACATCATCGGAGCAACCGATCCCCATAAGGCCGCAGAAGGAACAATCCGGCACGATTTTGCTTTAGATGTCTGCCGAAATTCGGTGCATGCCTCCGATAGTCACGAGTCTGCCAGACGTGAAATTGCATTTTTTTTTAGTGAAATCGAGATGGGTCATGCCCCGGAAATGATCCCTCTTGATGACGTATCGCCATAAATGATGCGCTTTACAGGCCTGCACTCTGTGACATGTGCAATGTTGCGAGAAGATGAAGAGTTGTGGAAACCTCTTACTGTCGCAAAAATATCGAAACATATGGCAGATTTGCTGGGACAGTATTTTGCCTACACTGCCGCCGGCCACGTCCTTAATAAGGTATTCCAACTGCCCCCCCTTCAAGACCATGCAATCCGGCTCGTTGCGTTTGAGGCTGAAACAAGAGAATTCTTCCTGACGGAATCCTCGAATATGGTGTATGTTTGTCAGTAAAACGGAGCAATGAGAGCCCTTTACTTTTTTTCTTGACTCAAGAGTGCTGGCGACAACAAGATGTCATTCTGGCTAGAATTGCTACAGCATAGGAAAGTCATTATCAATGATCGATTCTCAGCGATCGGTTGTCAATGTTTAAGGAGGAACATATAATGAATCAAATGGTTATTTATGATGAAGTCGTGATCAATGAGGTACAGGCCCGCGAAATCCTGGATTCTCGTGGGAACCCAACCGTTGAAGTTGAAGTGTCGTTAGACAATGGTGTCACAGGACGCGCAGCAGTCCCCTCTGGAGCGTCGACCGGTATTCGTGAAGCGTTGGAATTACGCGATGGCGATAAAGAACGCTATCTGGGTAAAGGCGTGTTAAAAGCCGTGCAGAATGTGAATGAAGAGATCTCCGAAGAAATTATCGGCATGGACGCCCGCGATCAGGTGGCGGTTGATAAAGCCATGCTGGAACTGGATGGAACTGACACCAAAGAAAAACTTGGCGCAAATGCCATCCTCGGCGTGTCGCTGGCTGTGGCAAAAGCTGCGTCAGCAACCTGCGGAGTGCCGTTATACCAGTACATCGGCGGCGTGAATGCGAAAGTGCTGCCTGTGCCGATGCTGAACATCATCAATGGTGGTGCCCACGCCGACAACAACGTTGATCCTCAAGAATTCATGATTATGCCGGTCGGTGCATCGAGCTTTCGCGAAGCTTTACGCTGGTCCGCTGAAATTTTTCACAATCTGAAATCTGTGCTGAAAGGCAAAGGCTACAGCACGGCAGTCGGGGATGAAGGTGGATTTGCACCGAACCTGAAATCGAACGAAGAAGCGATCGAAGTCATCCTGGAAGGCATTCAGAAAGCTGGTTACAAACCTGGCGAACAAATTTTTATCGCCCTCGATCCGGCAACCAGCGAATTCTACGATGAAGACAAGAAAAAATATGTCTTCAAAAAATCCGACGGTTCCGAGAAAACTGCTGAAGAAATGGTCGAATTCTGGGCTGACTGGGTCGAAAGATACCCGATTATTTCGATTGAAGACGGCATGGCGGAACAGGATTGGGACGGCTGGAAACTGCTCACAGAACGTTTGGCTTCAAAAGTGCAGCTCGTTGGCGATGATTTATATGTCACGAATACCAAAATCCTGAAAGAAGGTATCGAGAAAAATATTGCTAATTCGATTCTGATCAAAGTGAACCAGATCGGCTCGTTGACGGAAACCTTAGACGCAATTGAAATGGCAAAACGCGCTGGTTATACCGCTGTTGTCTCGCATCGTTCCGGTGAGACCGAAGATACGACGATTGCGGATCTCGTTGTTGGCGTGAACGCTGGACAGATCAAAACGGGTTCGACCTCACGTACGGATCGTATCTGTAAATACAACCAACTACTCAGAATCGAAGAGCAGCTTGGCAGCATCGCTCAATATGCTGGTCAGTCAGCATTCTACAACATCAAGAAATAAGTTGAATGTGAACTTCGGAAATGCTGTTCTACGGGACGGCGTTTCTGTTTTTTTGAGGATCTTTTATGAAAATCGGATGGATTGGAACCGGAGTGATGGGAAAATCGATGGCAGGCCATCTTCAGGCTGCCGGGCACGAAATGTTTGTGTTTAACCGCACGAAACACAAAGCTCAGGACTTGATCGACAAGGGGGCGCAGTGGTGTGAGACCCCGTCTGCTGTAGCGGAACAGGCTGAAATTGTCTTCAGTATTGTCGGTTTTCCTCAAGATGTTGAAGAAACCTTTCTCGGGCCGCACGGTGTCTTGGCCGCCAAACGTTCCTGCCGGATTCTTGTCGATATGACAACCAGCGAACCCGGAATCGCCCAGAATATTGCCCAGGCGGCTGCTGAAAAAGGGATTGCCAGTCTCGATGCTCCGGTGTCTGGCGGAGATGTCGGGGCAAAAAATGGAGCCCTGGCGATCATGGTCGGTGGTGACAAACAAGCCTTTGACGAAGTCTTGCCGCTCTTTGAGCTCATGGGGCAAAACATTTCGTATATGGGAAAAGCCGGAGCCGGCCAGCACACCAAAATGTGTAATCAAATTCTCGTGGCTGCATCGATGATCGGCGTGTGTGAAGCCTTGCTGTATGCCGCCAAGTCGGGTTTGGATCAACAGGCTGTGATCGATATTGTCAGCAAAGGGGCAGCCGGTTCATGGTCGATCAGTAACTTAGGACCGCGAATTGTGAAGAGCAACTATGATCCGGGATTCTATGTCGAGCATTTTATCAAAGATATGGGCATCGCTCTGAAAGAAGCTGCTGCCATGCAGCTTTCGCTACCCGGATTAGCCCTCGTGCATCAACTGTATATTGCCTTGCAAGCTCAAGGACACGGCCGCTCAGGCACTCAAGCATTGATGTTGGCCCTGAAAGCCCTGAACGGGGAATGATGTGTATTAACCGCGAAGACAGGCAAAAACGCGAATTTCTGAGATGTAAGCGCATGTATTTTCTCGCGTTTCTTTGCGCTCTTTCGCGGTTAACATTTTTTTGAACATCTCTTTCAAAACGGCTGCTTTAACCGGCGGGATCGCCAGTGGGAAAAGCACGGTGTCCCGCATGTTTCAAGAACTTGGCGCTTTGCTGATCGACGCCGATCAGGTAGCGCGTCAGGTGGTAGAACCTGGTACAGCTGCCTGGCAAGAGGTTGTTGAGCACTTTGGATCGAAGATTCTCCTCCCGAATCACCACATCAACCGGCAAAAACTGGGAGCTCTTATCTTTCACCAGACAGAAGAACGGGAAATCCTCAACCGGATTGTTCATCCGCGAGTGATTCAAGAAATCGATCGACAGAAACAAGAGCTGTTCCATCAGAATCCGGATCGATTCATACTCGTTGATGTGCCTCTTCTGATCGAAGCCACGATGCATACCGCGTATGAGTTTGTCATTCTGATTTATACTCCTGAGGCAGTGCAATTAGAGCGACTTAAGGCGCGTGATAATATTTCCGAACAAGATGCGCTTGCGAGAATCCGCTCGCAAATGCCGTTGGAAGAAAAACGCCGATACGCCACGCATATTATCGATAATGCCTGTTCACTCGAACAGACCCACGAGCAGGTTGTGACGGTTTATCAGGAAATTTCCGGCAGGACGGCCAGACCTGTTCATCCCACAAAAGGCTCTTGACAATCCCCCCCAAGATCTATTATACTTCGATCCGGAAGGAGGTGAACTCTATGCAATCTATTCAAGGAATTTATACGGACAGCGACATTGAACCATTAGAGGTGATTCACGTTCGCCCGCATGTCCCGTCGGTTGAGTTTTCAAAATGAATTACCAGGAGACGCTGAACTTTTTATTTACTCGCCGGGCCTCGCATTATAAAGATTTACGTCGCATGCGCTATCTGCTCGACCGGCTCGACAATCCTCAGAATACATTTCCAGCCGTTCTGATTACTGGAACGAACGGGAAAGGGGCGGTTGCCAAGATTCTGAGCCACGTGTTGACGGCAGCCGGATTTCGGACAGGCTGTTTCACCTCCCCCCATCTTGTCGATTTTCGCGAGCGTATTACGATCGACCAGCAGCAGATTGCCGAAGCCGATGTCGTTCGGCTCACCGAACAGGTTGTTACTCAGGCTCTCGACCCCTTTGAACGCGAGCAAAAGCAATTAGGCATCGAAGGTATTGCGGCGTTTTTTGAGCTGACTACAGCTCTGGCCTATCTTTATTTTGCCGCGCAACAGATTGATCTTGCCGTTCTGGAAGTCGGGATCGGGGGACGTTTGGACGCTACGAATACCTGCAATCCGCTGGTGTCGGTTATCACCAATGTCGGGATCGATCATCAGAATCTTTTGGGAGATACCATCGAAGCAATCGCAAGAGAAAAAGCAGCCATTATCCGCGAGAATGGCGATGTTGTCGTCGGATGTCAGACTTTCGACAGTCTGGCCGTGATCAAAGAAGTCTGCCGGCAGAAATCTGCTCGATTACATCGAGCTGGCGTTCAACAGAAGCCCGGCACTTTCACTGTATCAAGTGTGATTCCGAATCGACTCCTGCAAACTGGAACAACATTTTCTTATCACGGGTTTCACACATTCTATGAAGAGCTTTCAATGCCTCTGATCGGCGAACACCAGCTTGCCAATGCTGCCATTGCTCTGGTGACGATCGAGGTTCTTGGTCAAAAGGGCTTTACCGCAGGCAAGCAGGCTATTCGTGATGGCCTCGCTGGAATTTCTCATCACGGACGGTTGGAGACGGTTGCCGATAGACCTCGAATCGTCGTTGACATCGCGCATAATGGTATGGGGGCATCTGCGACAGCGAGCACCCTTTCTACCGTATTTGAGTATCAGAAGCTTGTGTTGGTGATCGGAGTGCTGCATGACAAAGATGTACGAGGAATTCTTCGGCCGTTTCTTGAAATGACGGATAGCGTCGTTTTTACAAGCCCTTCGAATACGAGCCGTGCGAACAATGCTGCAAAAACAGCCTCGATTGCTGCCGAAATACTTTGTCAGGCAGATCGTCATGTGTCAGAATTTCAGCATTGGCTGGTGTGTGAGTCTGTAGCAGAAGCGATAGAGCAAGCCCGCACACTAGCGGGAGAGGATGATCTGATTTGTGTGACGGGATCGAGTTATACTGTGTCAGAAGCGGTTATATGCATACAAGGAATGTAAATAAAAATACGTCATTTTTGTTTATGGTCATGTTGACCTCAGCCATGACACAATGTGTCAGAAATTGAAAACAAGAAAAGCAGAAATGTCATTTCTGTTGTAAGAAGAACTTACGGTTCTTATAGGGCAGCCCCTCCCCGATCTTTCATCTTCTGACGGGTCGAAAAAATCGGGGGTCGCGTTGCTCTTCTGGCTCTTTCATCCGGTTTGAACTCTCCTTAACGCATTGATCACTGTAACAATCGCAGTAAAGATACCGATATTGAGCATCATGGAGCCTTCCGGAATCGGACTGCTCACTTGCCCTGGCATCAAGACGTATGTGGCAGTCCCGATGACGAAATTTCCGAGGCAGAAGAGGTTGACAAATGACGCAATAAAATGTTTCACCATCCCTGACATGATATTCTTTCCCTTCGTGAAATAGTATATTCTGGTATTTGCCAAATGGCAGTAACTCACGCATATCGCACCTGTTGTTCTTATGTATAAGCATATTCTATGCCAATGTTAGGATGGTTCTGTGAAAAAACGATGGGGAAAATATGAAGATTTGGTTGGAAAACTCTTTCGACAAAGTCAGGAGTTTCCATCTTTCGTTTAATGGCAAGCATTGTCATATCATCGAATTGGTCAGCGCTGGCAGTATGCTGCCGTACACGCTCCTCAACATTGTCGAGAAACTCGACAGCCGTTGAGCGAGGAGATGTTTCTAAGAGATCCCATAAACGCTGTTTTGTGAACCGCTCTTCAGACGGATTACACGCATCGGTCACGCCCCTGTGGATGCAGTAAGATCGGCGCAGGATGGCCGTTATTAACGTACACAAGCTTTCCGGTTTCCGTCGTGAGGAGCCCGATGAACAGAGTGGCGAACATAATAGCCGGATCGTGTCAAATCATCCGCCAGGGAAGCGATGGGATAACGCTCATGTTCAGTGAGCAATATACGGGCAATTGCTGACAGTTTATAGGTGTCCTGAATTCGTCGTATCACAACCTTGTCAGGGGTGCATCGTCACACAATTCATGTGAGGAACGTTCGCGCATCCAGTCTCGTTTCGACGAATGTCCCTCTGAGCGTCATTATTTCCCGGCCATAATTACCACAGAACGTTCTCCGACAACAAAATACTGCTGGTCTGATAACAATATTTCCGAGCCTGGCTCTGTGATATCTTGAGGTGATGGCATCGACGTATTGACGAAAAGGTGCCATTTTAAGCCATCGGGGAGAAAAGGAAGTTCGAATGTATGGGGCTCCCAGTGCATATTCATGACGACATAGATAGAGTTGTCAGTCTGGGTTCCTCCTCTGGCATGTTTGCCACAGAGTAAAAATGCCAGTGAACGGCTCTCGAAGCTCCAGTCAGGCTGCCAGGGGTGAATGCCATGCCAGCTAATATCGGTGTAGCCGCTGCCGACATAATCTTCATTTCGGAAGTGCCAGCGGTTTCTCAAGACAGGATGGGCCTTACGGAAGGCGATGCAGTATCTCACAAAGCGAAACAATTCTGAATTCTGCTGTAAGGCATCCCAATTCAGCCAGTTGAGTTCATTATCATGACAGTATGGGTTATTATTTCCCTGTTTACTATGGCCGACTTCATCGCCCATGAGGAGCATCGGAATCCCTTGACTGACCATGAGGATCGCAATTGCATTCTTAATCTGCTTGCGGCGCAGAGCCAAAATGTCGGGATTATCGGTCGGCCCTTCCCAACCGCAATTCCAGCTAAAATTATCATCAGCGCCATCCCGGTTTTGCTCCCCATTCGCTTCATTGTGTTTGTCATCGTACGACACCAAATCGGTGAGAGTAAAACCATCATGGCACGTCACAAAATTGATTGATGCTGCGGCTCCACGTCCATAATAGAGATCTGGAGAGCCGACGACTCGCTGTACCATGCGGCCGATTTGTCCTGCTTCGCCTCGAAGAAAGCGGCGTAATGTGTCGCGATACTTGCCGTTCCATTCTGCCCAGCGTCCGTATGCCGGAAAACTCCCGACCTGATATAATCCGCCGGCATCCCAGGCCTCGGCAATCAGCTTACACTTCGCCAGAATCGGATCGTATGCCAGCGATTCCAAGAGGGGCGGATTCGCCAGTGGTTCTCCTGCCTGATCGCGACCGAGGATCGATGCTAAATCAAACCGGAAACCATCGATATGATATTCCGATGCCCAATAGCGCAGACTATCAATGAGCATATCTCGCACGACAGGATGATTGCAATTCAGCGTGTTTCCGGTTCCGCTGTAATTTTCGTAGCGTCCATCTGGCGTCAACATATAGTAAGTTGAGTTATCGATGCCTCTGAAAGAAATCGTCGGGCCGTGTTCGTTCCCTTCACCGGTATGGTTGAAGACCACATCGAGGATGACTTCGATGCCGTTTTTATGGAGAGCTTTAATCAGGTTTTTGAGTTCGTCCGCCACCATCGTTCCGTCTTGCATTGCGCCAGTTGCTGCATAGCCGGCCTTCGGGGCAAAAAATCCTAAGGTACTATAGCCCCAATAGTTGAGGAGCGGCTCATCTCGACCCGGGCAGTGAAAAAATATTTCCCACTCATCAAATTCAAAAATCGGCATGAGTTCAACACAGTTCACCCCTAATTCCTTCAGGTAGGGGATCTTCTCATAAATCGCCGTATAGGTTCCGGGATACTTTACCTGCGAGGAGGGATGTCGGGTAAAGCCGCGCACGTGCATCTCGTAAATGACCAGATCTTCGATCGGTATTTCCAGCGGTCTGTCAGTTTCCCAATCAAAATCATTCCGTACCAGGCGCGCGCGGTGCGGATAGATCTCATCTTGTTTCGGCATTTCTCCCCATACGTCACGCCCTCCGATCGCTTTGGCATACGGATCCATCAAAATGTTTTCCGGGTCGAAACGATGATGGCCTGCCTGGGCCTGTTCTTCATCTGGACCTGGACCATCCATACGAAAACCGTATTCGATATTCTCATAATCCAGCCCCATGACTGTCATGGTAAACACGTTCCCGATGCGAAATTCGAGCCAGGAGGATTCCTCTCGGTCGATGTGCTGGAACAGGCCGCGAAAAGGGATTTCTACCATCGGCTGTGATGCGCCTCGCTCGAACAAGACCAGAATACAATTGGTCGCATGCTGCGAGAAGACAGAAAAATTAACACCGCCCGGCACCAGAGACGCGCCGAAAGGATGCGGCCGGCCACGGCGAATATGAAAACCCTGATAACAATGGGTCGGATATACATCAATGCGATCCATCACGAATCCTCCTGCAAGGCATGTAGCCCTTCCTCAAGTGTATCACCGATTGTAAAATGCCCGATAAATCCGGTAATCGCCATGATGTCACGGATTTCTTCAGACACTCCAGCCAGCACAATGTGTCCGTTTTTTTCCTTGACCTGACGATATAAGAGCAGCAGTAGACGCAAGCCTGCACTGGACATATAGCCAACCTGATGCATATCGAGCAGAATATGCGACGCATCCTCGATTTGCGGCAGAATGTGATCCTGAATCTCTCGAGCAGCCTGTCCGCCGATATCGCCGATAATTTCAACAACCGTCACATGATTGACTGTGCTGATTTGAAATGTCATGCAATGTGTGTTTGGTGTTTGGTTGATTGGTGTTCGGTGAAGAATTATGACACTGTCCATAATGGCAAGGTACCAGATCGTAACACACCAAACACCAGACACCAAACACTTATTCCCGTTTGCCGAGGTATTCTTTTGCTGTTTCTTTGCCGGTGATGACCCGCAAGGCGCTTTCATACATCGCGCGCATTTCATCTTCTCCGGGCATGACACTGACGGGAGCAATAAATTGCACCCGTTCGATAATCCAGTTCACAAAACGATCAATGTGGGCCAGTCCTCCTGTCAGGACAATGGCATCGACCTTCCCCTTTAAAACGGTAGTCATTGCGCCGATTTCTTTGGCCACCTGATATGCCATCGCTTCGAACACTTCTCTCGCCTTGTCATCCCCGGCTTCAATCCGTTTCATAATTTCGCCACCGTCATTCGTGCCAAGATACGCCACCATCCCTCCATGCCCTTTGATGAGTTTCTTGATATCATCGAGCGACCATTGTCCTAAAAAACAGAGGCGAGCCAATTGTCCTGACGGAAGGCCGCCCGTTCGTTCCGGGCTAAACGGCCCGTCGCCATCCAGCGCATTATTGACATCGATCACTTTTCCCCGCCTGTGAGCTCCGATAGAAATCCCCCCTCCGAGATGTGCCACGATCATATTACACTCATGATATGATTTGTTCAACGATTCCGCCATTCGCCGGGCTGCCTCCTTTTGATTCAGGGCATGAAAAATTGACAAGCGCGACACTTCTGGACTTCCTGAATAGCGAGCAAGGGGCTCTAGTTCATCGACAACAACCGGATCAACAATAAATGAAGGCTGGCCGATCTCATCCCCAATGGCATTGGCGATAAGGGCTCCGAGATTTGATGCATGTTCTCCCATGATCGCATTTCGAAGATCCTGACGCATCAATGAATTTACCCGGTAGCATCCGCCTTCAAGGGGATACACGAGTCCTCCACGCCCAACGACGGCATCAAGAGATGAAAGTGGAATCTTTTGTTCCTGCAAGCATTGTACAACCAGATTTTTCCGAAATTCGAATTGATCGATGATTCTTTCATACGGAGCTAGCTCTTCATGACTATGATGCAGCTTCTGCTCTATCTCAACCCTGCTATCGGCATAGACTGCGATTTTGGTCGAGGTGGAGCCGGGATTAATCACAAGAATCCTATGCATGGTCAATTCGCCTCCTTCCACAAAGGTCTCATTACATCAGGATTATTTATAACACCCACCGCAAAGCCGCAGGCCAAAGAAAGCATATTTTCTTGCGGCAATCAGCACGTTGCTTTTCTTACCAGTGATACAGGTTCTGCATCTCTGGGCTGCTGCGGTGGATGAAGGATTCATATATAAAAGACTTTTAGATTCTTTCACACGCTGACACCATATATGTATAAAACAAAAAGAAAGTAAAGCTTTATTTACTCCAGATTAAACATTATCAGAAAGACGTTTTTCCACGAAAAAAAGCTGCTTGTACGATTTTACAGAGAATCTATCCCTTCTTTTCGACAGAGGTACAGAGCTTATCTTCTTGCAAATTATATTCGATGATGTCTATTGCTGAAAAAAAGCTTGCATAAGTTTTTGAGATTTTGTATAGATGGTTTATTGCCTGATATTTTTTATTGCAGAGGATGTATGCTGTACACGGGAGTTGTCGTGCAGATGTCTGCGTTTGCCCCTGCCCGCAATGAACACTGAATTGATGGGCATTTCTCAAACGAGGGCATATGCTGTACATAGGAGCTCTCACGAGCGGACGCTCACCCGACATGATGAAAATGACGTTCACCCCTGACAGGGTTTGAAACTCTGTCAGGGGGATATTCAAAGGAGAAAAAGGGAGGGGAATTATGACTGATTCACAAGAGCACGTCAACCTTCAACTTATCGATGCCGGCGATCATGCAGACCGTGTTATGATGGTGCTTTCAAAGGTCAAAGGGTTAACAATGACTCCCGAAGAGAGTGTCCAGTCCACCCCTTGTACCATTGCCAGGGATGTGCCTCAACAACTTGCGGAGAAATTACAGGTGTTCCTTGAGCAAGCCGGGGCAACGGTTTCATTAGGACAAGAGCAAGAAGAGGAGGAAGAAGCTTTTCTGCTCATCGATGATGCTGACGACACCTTTGATGTCGATGATAGCGGGGAAAAAGAACTTGAATTAGATGTTATAGCCGAAACTGGCGGTGGCGATGAACTTGAATTGGACATTGTGGCCGAAGAGAGCAGCGACAATGAGTTTGAATTGGATATCGTCGCTGAAGAAAACAGTGGTGACGAGCTTGAATTTGATAGTGCAGGCGATGATTTGGATCTCTTCTCTCCAGACGCTCTTCCGGCAGCAGAAGATGTGAGAGAGCCGCCGGAGCTTCCTATGGATGAAGTCGAACCTGCTTCAGATGATTGGACATTTGATGATTCTCCAATGCCGGATGATGATTCAGCAGGAGATGTCGAAGGCCCATCAGAGGATTTTGGAGGGTTTTCGGCTGCTGATACCGGCGCAATTCCTGATGTTGAGGAAAGCGATCTGTTTGGGGAAGAAGACCTGGAATTCTCTGACCTTTCCGAAGATCTCGATGCAGATCAGGATCCGCAACCAAAGGCTGGATCGTTCCAAAACCTGCTTTCTCAACTGCCAAAAGGAAAATCTAAAGGCAGGCACTCAGAAGAAGAGTACACTTTCAGAGAAGATGAACCGGAAAAAAAATCCGGCAAAGCCTTTAAAATGCCTGCGCTGCCGAAGTTCAGAAAAAACACACGACAAGTTGCCGCGAGTGATGAATCGTTTGAAGACCTGGCAGACTCTGAAGAACAGATCGAAACGATAGAAGAGAGAGAGGAGAAAAAAGCTCTGGCTCTGCCTGGCGGATCGGTCCTCGCCTCGGCTATGATCGGATTTCTGATCGGGGCATTGCTGGCCGGAACCTGGGGCTGGTTTTCCAGCAGTGCGGCCCGGCGTGACGCGAATCGGCAATTAGAAGCGTACCGTCAACAGCTCACCAGCCAGAACCAGAACCAGGGGCAAGAATTAGAGGCCAAAGTCGAGCAGCAAAGCCAGGAGATTGAAGCGCTGACTGCTCAGAATGCCGAATTACGCCAACAACTTGCGAGCTCTCCATCTCCTCAAAGTATTACTCCGTCAGCAGTGCCTGTGAACGGACAGACTCCAGTATTAAACGCGCTGGTCACATCATTTGAGGAATTGAAAAATCGACATCTTCAAAGCCTTGAACAATCCCTGGAAACGCAACAGAAAGGGGCCTGTACGGAACAGGTGTTGCTCGATGGCGAAGGCACGCTGACATTCGCTCAGGTGATCAAACAATTTTCCACCAAATATACAACATTCGATATCATGCGCAGTAACTCTCTTGTGACGCCGTATATTGCCGAACTCAAAGTGCCGTTCCAGCAAGAAGTCCGTACCGGAAGTTCTGAATCTCAGTGTAATAACGCCAAGTCTTTTCGAATTTTAACGCCTCCACACCATGAGTTCGGGACCTATTACGGCTATTGGATCGTTCAATATGTGTATCAAGATGGGAAATGGTTGGTCAAACCTACAGTTATTGAAAAAAATCGAGCGCTGTATGAAAAATCCTTTAAAATCGGCAGTCCCGATCATGCCAAATTCTTGATCGATACGACACTTTTTCCGGAATTACAAAACTAAGCAACTCGATAGTGATGGGCTCCACCTCTTGGGTGGCGCCCATCTGAGACCATTCCATTTTTTTCAAAAGATCGACACCATCGAACAATAATTCGAAGCGTCGCTTTTCACTATAAAACCCCCACAAAGAATCCCAAAGAAAAATAGCTCTTTTGGTCTTTGTGTTTCCAGGTCTTGTGGTTCTTCATCATATTCAGAACAATCTTTCCCATTTCAAAAATGCGAGGAAGGTTTATCGTATTGATTTTATTATATTTTCGTCTTTTATTCGTAAAATAATGTAAAATTTTATTATTTATACTTGACAAATGAAGCCTCATCAACCTATTATAATTGCATAGTCATAAACAGTATTTTTTGCATATGCACTAATAACCCCTTATCTTACAAGAAATAATAAAAAATTGACCATACAAAGATATACATTCTTGCGATAAAGGAGTTGTCATGAGCAAAACGTTCTCCCGGGGCAACGAAATTGGTCTAAGGGCGTTGTTGCTTATACTCAATTCCTGTAATGCCATTAGGAGGACATGATCATGGCAGAGATGGTAAAAGCACAACATCACCAGGCGGAATCCCATATATCGGAACAGTTACATCCATATAGTCGCTCAGTCTCGCAATTTTGCCACTTCATTGAATATTACAGTCAATATGCCAAAGATCCGAGAACCGTAGCCATGCTGTGCGAAGAGCAGGCAGAAGCCGTCAGAATTTCAAAGCAAGATGTGAGTGTGGAAACAATCGATTTGCTGCTCAACACAATGCTGAATACGCTCTACAATATGTCTGAAGTTCAGGAGAAAAAACGCTGGGGAACCCGCTTGAAAGGCGCATTTTTAGGCCACAAGCAGCAGCCTGCATTTTCTCAGGGCTCTGTCGCGTTTCAAGGGTAGGAACTACAGGGATTGATTGTAAGGAGGATGAAATCCCCGTTATCCCGAGAAATTTTTATCCTCCTTACAATCAATCCCTGTAGTTTTCGACAAACAGACTAAAGGATTTGAAGCATTTTTATTGCTCCCATGCCCTGCGACTGTAGTCATTTACGGTGAGAGCATCATCAACAAAGACTCTGATATATTTACGCGGTGCATGGGAAAATTTAAAGCTGACAGGTTGTCAAAACCTGTCAGCTTTAAAGCCATTGAATTATAATTGCAAATTCGATAACCGTGCAATGGCTTCTTTCACGTTCTCCTGTTCGCCGAATGCCGAAAGACGAAAATACCCTTCCCCACACTTTCCGAATCCGGCTCCGGGAGTACCGACCACCTGGCAGTCATTCAGGAGCTTATGGAAGAAATCCCAACTGCCATACCCTTCCGGGGTTTTCAGCCAGACATACGGGGAATTCACGCCGCCGGAATAGTTGATGTTTAACGCATCGAGACCTTCTCGAATAATCCGGGCATTTTCAAGATAATAATCAATAAGAGCATCGATTTCCTTGCGTCCGACGTCGGTAAATACAGCTTCAGCACCTTTTTGAATAATATACGACGCACCGTTAAATTTTGTGGCCTGTCGCCGCATCCAGAACGTATTGAGTTGATGCCGGTTCTTCTCCCGATCGTAAATATGGACATCGTCAGGAATAATAGTATAGGAGAGCCGCGTCCCTGTGAAACCGGCAGTTTTCGACAGGCTTCGAAATTCGACGGCGACTTCTTTGGCTCCATCGATTTCAAAAATGCTATGGGGGATAGAATCATCCCGAATGAAGACTTCGTATGCTGCGTCGAATAAAATAAGCGCTTGATGTTCATGGGCATAATCGACCCATTTCTTCAGCTCATCTTTTGTGGCAACCTGACCGGTCGGATTATTTGGGAAACAGAGGTAGATCAGATCGACAGCTCCTGTCGGCAGCGCTGGCATAAAGTTGTTGTCCGCCGTACAATCCAGATACACGATCCCTTCGTAACGCCCATGTTTATGTTCCCCGATACGGCCGGCCATGACATTGCTATCCACATATACCGGATAGACCGGATCGGTAATCGCAATTCTCGTATCCAGGTCGAACAGTTCTTGAAAATTGGCTGTATCCTCTTTGGCGCCTGTCGATACAAAGATTTCATCTGGCGAAAGATCAACCCCGCGCGATTGGAAATCAAAAGCCGCGATTTTCTCCCGCAAAAATCTGAACCCCTCATAGGGTCCATAGCCCTGAAAAGTTTCAGTCTGTCCCATCTCATCGACGCCATGGTGTAAACACTTTAAAACCGATGGGGGTAATGGCTGCGTCACATCGCCGATGCCGAGTTTGATGACCGGTAGATCCGGATGGTTCTTTTGATAATTCTGAACATTTTTGGCAATTTCTGCGAATAAATAGTTGCCTGCAAGTTTTAAATAATTGGTATTGAGTGTTATCATCCGTTCGCCTCCTCTGAAATTGAGATTGCCGGCATCCCTGTCGGCCCGTATGTCAGCAGGATGCTGGCGAGACCAGTTCCCTCTTGATAGCAGGAGCGATTGGTGTCCCCTGAATTGCTCCTTTATACGTGTATCTGATATGTCTTTTCTGTCTCTGATTTTCTACATTTTGTGAATAATCGTTATGCTGACAGGGAAATAATTGCGCAAGTTTTTTCATGAAGAAAAGCAGCCCCGAGTATAGAATTTTTGCAAAATTCATTCGAGCAGAGAGGTGAATATAGCTTTTTTCACTCTTTTGAACTTTTTCCTTGACTCTGTAAAAAATTTCTCATGTACCGTTTTTCCTACTGTTAGTGAAAAAAGTGTACTTTTGACATATCGACAAACTTAATCAGGATTATTCCCAAACATTCTCCAGTGAAGGGCTCAAAGACGATAAAGGTATGAGGCAACAGAAAGGTTGACCATCGCACGCCGCACACCTTGCGTGTACTCTGCGTCTCTGCGCCTTTGCGGAAGATACATTTTCAGGATGAAATTTGTCAAATATCATGGACTCGGCAACGATTATATCGTGATCGATCCGGCGGATCTGGATTGTGAACTCACAAAGCGGCAGATCACAACGATTTGCCACAGGAATTATGGTCCCGGCTCCGACGGAATTTTGCTTGGCCCCCTGGAATCGGCAGGCTGTGATTTTCGCCTGCGGATCGTGAATCCCGATGGCAGCGAAGCGGAAAAAAGCGGAAACGGCTTGCGGATTTTTTGCCGCTATCTCTACGACCGAAAGCTGGTCGGCAACGATCCGTTCACGGTAGAAACCTTAGGCGGCAATGTGACGGCTCGCGTTCACGAAGGCGGAAAACAGATCACGGTGGACATGGGACAGGCCAGCTTTGACAGCTGTAAAATTCCTGTTGAAGGGTCACAACGTGAAGTGCTCAACGAAACAATTCTTATTGAGGATGAAGAGTTGACCTTCTGTGCGGCGACGGTCGGCAATCCGCACTGTGTGGTGTTGCTGGAGAAACTTTCCGCGCAAGCCGCTAAAATGTGGGGACCTTCCATCGAAACCGATCCCCGCTTTCCGAATCGCACAAACGTCCAGTTTATGAAAGTGCTCGACCGTGCCAATATTCAGATCGAAATCTGGGAGCGAGGCGCAGGTTATACCCTGGCATCCGGCAGCAGCAGCAGTGCAGCGGCGGCAGTTGCCTGCAAATTAGGCTTGTGCGATAACGATATCACCGTCCATTCGCCCGGTGGAACGCTTCACATGACTCTGACAGAAGATTTTTTCATTACCATGACCGGCCCGGTCACAAAAGTGTGGGACGGGCAGACTCATGATGAAATGTTCGAAACGATTGTTGCTTGATGATTGATGCTTGATTATGTATTGAGACATACTTCAATTACCAATCGCCAGTCGCCAGTCGTGAATCATTATGCCAGCAAAAACATTACCTTTTACGAATGAACAATTAACCGACATTATTAAAGAACACTCCACTCCATTTCATATTTACGATGAAAAAGCGATGCGGCGGAATGCCCGGCGTTTGCTCACAGCCTTTGCCTGGAATGAGGGCTTTAAAGAATATTTTGCCGTGAAAGCCACGCCCAACCCATATATTTTAAAAATTTTGGCTGAAGAAGGCTTTGGTACCGATTGCAGCTCGCTGCCTGAACTGCTGCTCTCAGAAAAGGCCGGCATCGTCGGTGAGAACATCATGTTTTCATCCAATGATACACCGGCTGGAGAATTCGTCAAAGCAAAAGAGTTAGGGGGAATTATCAACCTGGACGATATCAGCCATATCGATTTTCTCGAACGCCATTGCGGCGAATTGCCGGAGGTGTTATCGTTCCGCTATAATCCCGGCAGACGCAGAACCGGTGGATCGATCATGGGGAATCCTGAAGACGCGAAATACGGCCTGACCCACGAGCAGATTTTCGAAGCCTTTAAAACCGTGAGAGAACGAGGCGTTACGCGTTACGGCCTGCACACCTTCATCAATTCTAACGAATTGAATAAGCAATATTTCGTGGATACAGCCAACATGCTCTTCGATTTAGCCATCGAAATCTCCAAAACACTCGATATTCGCGTCGAATTCGTCAATTTAAGCGGTGGTATCGGCATCCCGTATACACCGGAGCAGGAAGCAGTCGATCTGGAATTTGTCGGCGAGAACATCCGTCAGGCCTATCAGGAGAAAATCGTGCCGAACGGCCTGGCTCCGATGAAGATCTTCCTGGAATCCGGACGCATGATCACCGGCCCCTACGGCTATCTGATCTCAAAAGTTCTGCACATGAAACATATTTACAAAACCTACGTCGGCCTGGACGCCTGTATGACCAATCTGATGCGTCCGGCACTCTACGGGGCGTATCATCATATTACAGTAGTTAATAAACATGATCAGCCGCTGACGAATGTTTACGATGTGACAGGATCATTGTGTGAAAACAACGACAAATTTGCGATCGACCGTAAACTTCCGGGTATTGAAATCGGCGACATTCTTGCAATTCACGACGCCGGGGCGCACGGGCACGCCATGGGCTTCAATTATAATGGCAAGCTGCGGTCGGCGGAATTGCTCTTGCGAGAAAACGGCGATGTCATCGAAATTCGGCGGGCCGAGACCATTGATGATTACTTTGGAACCCTTGATTTAAATGGGTTAGAGCAATTTTCATGCTAATTTTTCACCACAAAGACACAAAGACACAAAGAAAACCATAATAAAATTTTGACAGGATAAACAGGACAGACAGGATTTTAACAATGAACACCATCCTGTCTATCCTGTCGAAAAAAGATGCCTGCCTTTGTGCCTCTGTGGTTTGTGTAAAAATTTATGAACGACGTCCATGCCCACATCACCAAAGAAGTCAATTTTTACGGCAAAACCGGCCCGCAGGCGTTACTCGAACAATACGGCAGTCCGCTCTACGTCTACAACGAAAAAATCCTGCGCCAACGCTGCCGGGACATGAAACACCTCATTTCATACCCGCATTTTGAAGTCAATTACTCGGTCAAAGCGAACGGCAATCTGAGCCTGCTCAAAACGATCAAAGAGGAAGGGCTCAATGCCGACGCCATGTCGCCCGGAGAGATTTATGTCGAATTAGAAGCCGGATTTTCTCCGGAGCAGATTCTGTATATCGGCAATAATGTCTCGGCAGAGGAGTTGCAATACGCCATTGATCACAAGGTCAAAATCAGCGTCGATTCTGTATCGCAGCTCGAATTATACGGCAAGCTGAATCCTGGTGGTGAAGTGGCCGTGCGCTTCAATCCCGATGTCGGAGCCGGACATCATGAAAAAGTCGTGACCGGCGGCAAGAAGACCAAATTCGGTGTGCAAAAACGCTATATCGCCGATGTTAAAGCCTTGCTGCAACGTTACGATTTGCGACTGATCGGAATCAACCAGCATATCGGGTCCCTGTTTATGAATGGCGAGCCCTATCTGGAAGGGATTGCATCGCTGCTCGATATTGCCAAACAGTTCGACGATCTGGAGTTTATCGATTTTGGCGGAGGCTTTGGAATTCCGTATCATAAACAAGACGGTGAAACCCGGCTCGATCTGAGGCAACTCGGAGACGCATTGGATCACACTCTGCAACACTGGGTCAAGGAATACGGCAAAAACGTCACATTCAAGATCGAACCCGGACGCTATATTGTGGCCGAATGCGGCGTGCTGCTCGGCACGGTCCATGCCGTCAAAAGGAATTACGACATCAAATATATCGGTACGGATCTCGGATTCAACGTCCTGATGCGCCCCATCCTGTACGAGTCCTTTCACGATGTGGAAATCTATCGCCCTGGCGATAAAACATCCTCACAACAGGAAGAGGTCAGAATTGTGGGGAATATCTGCGAAACCGGCGATATGATCGCGAAAGACCGGATGCTGCCCGAAATTTTCGAGGGCGACGTGCTCGGCATCTTAGATGCCGGGGCCTATGGTTTTGCCATGAGCTCAAACTATAACAATCGCCTGCGCCCGGCGGAAGTGATGATTACCGAGAGTGGGGAAGATGTTCTCATCCGCAAACGGGATACTTTCGAGGATCTACTGCGTAATTTTGCATAGGCGCAGATGAGGAATATTTTATGAA
>PDWJ01003639.1_pt1 | contig 24755 bp, 15 predicted proteins | sample 1430881 | NCBI WGS metagenome assembly PDWJ01 (sample SAMN01162460, study PRJNA174530) | Oral metagenome, whole genome shotgun sequencing project. | biome: Marine environment; feature: Marine mammal; material: Swab sample of the gingival sulcus; isolation source: swab sample of gingival sulcus...
GTGCATTCTGCCATAGGGGCAAGCGATGCAGCCAGTGGAGTAGCAGTAATATTAGAAACTTTACGCATTTATTTAAAATCCGGCCAAAAACCGAAAAACGATATCATTATTTTATTTACTGATGCGGAAGAAATAGGCCTACTGGGTGCATCCACGTTTGTAAATGAGCACCCATGGGCTAAAAATATAGGCTTAGTCCTTAATTTTGAAGCCAGAGGCAGTGGTGGGCCCAGTTATATGCTACTGGAAACCAATGGCGGAAACAAAAACCTAATAGAGCATTTTAGAGCCGCTAAAACACCTTATCCGGTTGCCAATTCCTTAGTTTACAGCATCTATAAAATGCTACCTAATGATACCGATTTAACCATATTTAGAGAAAATGCGGATATAGACGGGTTTAACTTTGCTTTTATAGATGACCATTATGATTACCATACTGCACAAGATAAACCAAGCCGACTGGACACCAACACATTGGCTCATCAGGCCACCTATTTATGGCCACTGCTCACTTATTTTTCCAATGCTGATTTAGGCACCCTAAAAGCTGATAGTGAATTGGCCTATGTAACCTTACCGTATTTTGGGCTAATTAGTTATCCGTTTTCATGGGTTAGCCCAATGACTTTTGGTTTGACCATAATCTTTTTCGCAATTGTATTTATAGGTATTATAAGAGGAAAATTGCAATTAAAACCTATACTTACAGGCTTTTTACCCATGTGTTTATTTCTTGCTCTTTCCGGGCTTATGGCCTATTTCGGGTGGCAATTTATCACCTATATCCATCCGCAATATCATGATATTTTACATGGATTTACATATAATGGCCATTGGTATATAGCAGCATTTATATCTCTAACTATAGCCCTTGGAATGCTTATATACAACCTGTATTTTAAAAAATATTCTGTACGGAATTTATTTGTGGCACCACTATTTCTATGGTTAGTTATCAATTGTATATTAGCCATTTACCTCCCCGGAGCAGGTTTTTTTAGTATCACAGTAATCATTGGCCTGTTTTATTTATCGGTTTATATTTTTAAGGAAAAATTACGTTATCGCCCCCTATGGTTTAGCTTATTGTCAGTTCCGGTACTATTCATTTTTGTACCTTTAATCGTTATGTTTCCAGTGGCATTAGGACTCAAAATGTTATTCATAAGTACAATTTTTACATCATTGATATTCGTTATAATGTCGCCCGTTTTTAGCAGTTTTATACCGCAAAAAACAGGAAAACTATTTTTATTTCTAAGTATTTTATTATTTATAACAGCATCTTTTAAATCCGGTTACACAGTTGACCGAAAAAAACCAAACAGTTTAATCTATATTCTGGATACAGATAAAAACAAAGCCTATTGGGTAAGTTATGACCATACTCTTGATGATTACACCAAACAGGCACTGGGCAATAAACCATTAAATGGTTCGTATGACAGCCTAACCATTACAAGTAAATACCGTACACAAATAAAATGGCATATAGAAACAAAGCCAAAAAGAATTATTGAGCCAAGTATAAAAATATTGAGTGATACTATCATAGGAAATAATAGAAGAATAAATATCACAATTGCACCGCAAAGAAGTGTAAACAGAATAGAGCTTTTTACAGTACAGCCGCTTACTTTCTCTGAGTTTACCGTTAATGGAAAACCATATCCTGAGAATAAAAAAGAAAATTATGTATTAAAAACTACTAAAACACATAATCAACTTATCAATTATTATTTTACAGAAAGCAATGAACAACTCAGGCTGCAAATTGCCATTGATAAAAATCAAAAACCAGATTTAATGCTCTACGAAGTATCGTATGATTTGCTCGAAAGCATGCAATTTAACCTAACACCAAGATCCGAAGAAATGATGACAAAACCATTTGTGGTAAACGATGCCATTATTGTAAAAAAACGCATTAGCTTTGAGTAAAATAACTAATTAGCAGTATATTTGCAACTCATAAATATAAACGATATGACAACTGTTGATAATTTTAATTTTGAAAACAAAAAAGCATTAATACGCGTTGATTTTAACGTACCCTTAGATGAAAATTTTAAGGTAACTGACACTACCCGAATTGAAGCCGCAAAACCTACTATAATAAAAGTATTGGAAGACGGCGGTAGTTGTGTCCTGATGTCACATCTTGGCAGACCAAAAGGGAAAGAGGATAAGTTTTCATTAAAACATATAGTTAAAACTGCCAGTGAAATAATTGGCGTACAAGTAAAATTTGTAGAAGATTGTATTGGCGAAAAAGTTAAAGACGCTGTGGATAATTTACACAATGGCGAGGTACTGCTTTTAGAAAACTTGCGATTTTATCCCGAAGAAAAAGCCGGCGATAAAGCCTTTTCAGAAAAGCTGTCTAAATGGGGCGATATTTATGTAAATGACGCATTTGGCACTGCCCACCGGGCACATGCTTCTACCGCTATAATTGCTCAGTTTTTTCCGGACAAAAAGTGTTTTGGATATCTGTTGGCAAAAGAAATAGAGAGCATTAACAAAGTATTTAAAGACAGTAAAAAACCCGTAACGGCTATCTTAGGCGGGGCAAAAGTCTCTTCAAAGATAACGGTTATCGAAAATATTTTAGATAAAGTAGATCATCTAATTATCGGTGGCGGAATGAGTTTTACCTTTATAAGAGCCCAAGGTGGAAAAATAGGTGATTCTATTGTAGAAGAAGACAAACAAGATCTGGCTTTATCTATCTTAAAAAAAGCGAAAGAGAAAAATGTAAAAGTACACCTACCTATAGATGTGGTAGCTGCAGATGATTTTAAAAATGATGCCCATACCCGGGTAGCAGATATAAACAACATTCCTGACGGTTGGCAAGGTGTAGATGCCGGCCCCAAAACCAATGTAGCGTTTTCTTTTGTAGTTGCCCAGTCAAAAACTATTTTATGGAATGGCCCGGTAGGGGTTTTTGAAATGCCAAATTTTGCCAAAGGTACCATAGAACTGGGAAACGCCATAGCCGATGCCACTGTGGACGGAGCGTTTTCTCTGGTGGGAGGCGGTGACTCTGTGGCAGCAGTAAAACAATTTGGATTTGAAAATAAAGTAAGCTATGTTTCTACCGGTGGTGGTGCTATGCTGGAAATGCTGGAAGGAAAGACCTTACCGGGAATTGAAGCTATTTTGAATTAAAAGTTTTTCACCGCTTTAGCCCAATAAAATCTAACATATAAATTTTGTGTTAGACAATGAGAACGCATATTATGATTTTTAATCATGGTATTTAAGATAGCTGTTTAAGCCGGGTTATTCATGTGGAGTCCAACTAATTTGTTTTATTTTACTAACATATAGTTGCTTAAAAGTTAAGTTTGTCATTTTGTGATTAGCTTAAAATTTGAGCTTATTCTATTTGCTGATAACTGTGTATGCTTTTCTAAATACAGTTGCTGTAAAACATATGCCTTGTTATCTGACAAAGATAATGATATGAATAATTCTGATTAAGTTATGATTCCGACAGCGGAAACGAATTGGCTTTATCTAATATGCGTAACACCCTTACTAAAAAAGCTATACAACAAGCACAGAAGCCCTTTGAAAAAAAATCTGATAAAAAAAGTTTGAAGTTCCTGAGTTGGCCGAAACTAAAAAAAGAATTAGAAAAAACGATATTTTAAAATTCTAAAAAGCCAATTCGGTAAAAGAAATACTATAATTTGAAAGAGAACTGGGCACCTTTTAAGCGGATATAGAATCCATTAAAGTCCGCCTAAAATATACCAATAATCAAGTTGATACGTACACCTATTGTTACCATTTATCAGATTTATCTATATTTATTAATAGTACACCACCACTAATGATAATAACTTACACATTTGCAGTTAACGAAATCGTTTCTTAGCAATCTTTCCTTGTTTTATTCAAATCGGTTAATGGCGTTTAAATTTAAGCGTGATTAAAATTGATGTTCTCAATAAAAAAACTGTAATTTTATTATAATTTACTTGACAAATACAGAAATTTATTGCAAAAAAAAGAAAGAAAATGCAATAAATTTTCAAAAATTATATAAATTAGCGAATTACTATTGAAAATTTATACTAATTATGAGAAACAAACGCTTCGTTTCTTTACTATTATTCTTCGCATCAACTTGTTCTTTACTATTTGCTCAGACTATTACCGTAAGCGGTATAGTTACTGATGTCAGCGGAACAGCGTTGCCGGGTGTAAGCATATTAATAAAAGGAACTACAACAGGAACTGTAACCGATTTTGACGGTAATTATCAACTCACTGCCTCAGAAGGCGACGTGTTGATTTTTTCCTTTCTAGGTTTTAAAAAGAAAGAAATTGTGGTAAGCAACAGCACTTTAAATGTAACCTTAGAGGAAGATGCTGCTACTCTGGATGAGGTAGTGGTAACTGCATTTGGTATAGAGAAAAAGGAAAAATCATTAGGTTATTCCGTAACTCAGGTCAAAGCAGAGGATTTAAATTTGGCCGGCCAGGCAAATGCGGTAGAAGCCCTACAAGGCAGGGTAGCCGGATTACAAATTAACAGAACTTCGGGTTCTTCCGGTGGAGGTGTTGATATTTTGATTAGAGGAGTAACTTCTGTAAATCCCGAAAGGGATAACCAACCGCTAATTATTTTGGACGGAATTGCATTAAATAACGATACCTTTTCAGGCAATGTTGGCCCTAGTAAAGGTTCTAAATCACCCAGTAGTTCAGAACAGTTTGCCTTTTCCAACAGATTGGGTGATATTAATCCTGAAGATATTGAAAACTTTAACGTCTTAAAAGGTGCAGCAGCGACAGCCTTGTATGGATTAAGGGCAGCAAATGGAGCTATCGTAATCACCACAAAAAAAGGTAAAATAGGAAAGCCAAAAATTACATTTACCGCTTCTACATCTTTCAGAAATTTAAAAACAGTTCCTGAATTACAAACCACCTATAGAGAAGGCTGGAAAGGCGAACCAAGAACACTCTACGATCCGGACTCAGATACCGGATTTTTCCGAATCCCTCCAACAAGAACCTCATTCTACTCATGGGGCCCAAGATACTCTGATGATCAATGGGTTGACCCGAAAGACCCAAACAATGTGGTAGATTTATCTGATGATAGATTTTATGATCCTTATGAACTCTTTAAAACCGGTGTAAACACCCAACTCAATTTAAGTATTAGTGGAGCTAGTGAAAAATTAGATTACTATTTTTCGATGGGTAACAATCAGGATGAAGGGATTCTGCCAAACACAAGATATGATAAAACAAACTTTAGATTTAAGGGTGGTTATAAACTAAGTGATAAATTTACAATAAACTCTTCTATTTCTTATGCTAAATCTGGTGGAGTAAGAGCTAATTCCGGCGATAAGTCTGTAATGAGTTCTTTGTCTTATTATTCAGGAACTTTCGATATTAATGATTATCAAAACCCCGATGGGTCGCAGCGAAATTTCTCTTTTGGAATTATAGACAACCCAAGGTATTTTATGGAAAAAAGTAGTCTTATAGATGACGTAAACAGATGGGTTGGAAATACCACATTTATTTACACGCCAAACAACTGGCTAAACATATCGTATAGTGCCCAAGTGGATAATTATTCTGATCGGCGTAACCGATTTGTTCCTCCGGATTTAGATGTAGGTACACAAGTTGGTGGTTTTATTGTAAACCAAAATATAAACTTTACGGGATTGGAGTCTAACCTTCTTGTCTTTATAACCAATAACTGGTCAGATGATTTTAACACCTCACTCACACTTGGACATCAAGTATCTGATACCAAACGCACTTACGATGAAGTTAGAGGGGAAACGCTAAATGTGTCGGGAATTAACGAAATGGGTAATACTATTAATAAATTTGCCTTAAGTGAGGTAGAACAATTAAGAAACGTTGGTGTTTTTGGTGAAGTGAAAATGGAATATAAAGATCGATTATTTCTTAGTATAACCGGTAGAAATGACTGGGTTTCCGTTTTGTCGAGGAAAAATAGATCCTTCTTTTACCCTTCCGTTAGCTTAGCTTACGATATTTCTAAATGGTTTGATGGCAGCGATGTATTTAGCTTTGGAAAGCTAAGAGCCTCTTGGGCTGAAGTAGGCAAAGGGCCATTGTTTGGTCAAATTGGTCATTATTTTATTGTGGATGGTGATTTCCCATTTAATGGAGCCGGAGGATATCGCTCAAGTACAACACTAGGTGATTTGAACATCACTCCTGAACGAAATCAATCGACTGAATTTGGATTAGATTTTAGATTTTTTAAAAATCGTCTAAGACTGGACTATTCATATTATAAAACTCGAGTTAAAAATCAAATCTTTAGTGTAGGCACGGCTTTTTCATCAGGAATAGCAAGTATTGTCAGAAATGCTGGTGATTTTGAAATTTCCGGCCATGAGTTTTTAATCTCAGTAGATATAGCAAAGACAAAAGATTTTTATTGGGAAATTTTTGGAAATTACTCTACCAGTAAAGGTAAAGTCTTAGATTTACCAGACGATATTAAAGCAATAATTTTTGCAAATTCCGGTTTTGCCGGCGTAACATCTGAGGTTAGAGAAGGAGATCAAATGGGATCTTTATACGGATGGAAATGGCGATATGAAAATGGCCAAAGATATATTGCAGACGATGGCTTACCTAGAATAGATTTTGATGCTCGTCAAAAAGTTGGAAACGCATTCCCTGATTTCATTTCTTCGATTGGGAACAATTTAAAGTGGAAAGGGGTTGGTTTTAACTTCTTATTAGAATATAAGAAAGGAGGTGATGTTTATGATGCCGGAAGAAGAAATTCTATTAGGAATGGAATCCTAAAACTCACCGATTTTCGCGATGCTACCACCGTGCTTGAAGGTGTAACAGATGACGGTAACGGCGGATTTATTCCCAACAAACAAGAAGTTAAAATCACGCAAGATTATTATCGCAACTCTACCGTTTATAACAGAGCATCTGAAATACTAGTGCAGGACGCATCATGGATAAAATTAAGAAACATAGGTTTGTCTTATGAAATAAATGCAGGTTTTATGGAAAAGCTAAATATAGAGAGGCTTTCTATTTCTGTTAGTGCAAACAATATTTTAATCTGGACACCTTATGATGGTTTTGACCCTGAAGGCAACCAATACAGTGCCGGTAGCAATGTATATGGTTTTACTGGATTGAATATTCCTTTATCAGAAAACTATACATTTGGAATAAACGTTGGATTTTAAAACGAAAATGAAATGAAAAATTTTTTAAATAATATTACAATTATATTGACTTTTTCACTGTTACTCATTAGTTGTGGTGATGAATACCATGAGGTTAACAGACCCTCAAATACAGCCTACATAGATCAACTAAAGATGAGCGATTTATTAGCTCCGGTTATTCACAGTACTATGGAAGGACAGCGTTCGGCTGAATTGACATTTGGCAACTATGTACAAAATTTTGTCTTCCAAGGTGGCGTAGCCACCGGCCAATCGTCAGTTAGCGGATTATGGAAACAAGTATACCTGTATGTCTTACCAAACACTAAAGCTATTAAAGAAAAAGCTACTGAATCGAATGCAATACATTATGCTGCGGTAGTCGATATATTAAATGCCATAAATATTGGAATTGCAACTGACACATGGGATAATATACCCTATACGGAAGCCACACAAGCACCTGAGAATAATTTCCCAATCTTTGATACTCAAGAACAAATTTACAATGAAATATTCAGATTATTAGACAATGCAATTGCGGCGTTATCTGCAGAAGACGATTCTGATTATAGTTTAGGCAAGGATGATTTAATATATAATGGTGATATAGAAAAATGGTTACGGGCTGCTTATACTATAAAAGCTCGTTACCAACTACATTTAGTAAATAAAGGTGTAATTACACCAAATGAAGTACTGACAACCATTGCAAGTGGCTTTGAATCCAATGATGATAATTTTATGATGTTTTATGATGATAAAAACATAAACCCATGGTATTCATCAGAGGTATTGGAAAGGAATACCGGAAACGCACATAATGATATAGCAAGTCAGTTAGTGAGTTCTATGAACGGTGATTATTATCCATTCCAAAGTGGGCTTCAGGCAGATCCCAGACTAACACTTTTTGCTCAGAAACCCGATGGTGAATCTTGGAAAGGTTACGTGAGCGGTGGAGGTGGAAAGGCTCCGGATGGATCTGATGCCAATACTGAATTTGCGACCAATGGATTCTACACCAGTATAGATTCACCTCTTATGCTTATAAGCTATGCCGAAGCAAAGTTTATTGAGGCGGAAGCTGCCTTTTTGGCAAATGGGGGATTACCAACTTCTACAGGAAGCACTTCACAAGCATATAACGCATATATAGAAGGTATTCAAGCAAGTATGGATATGTACAAGGTAGATGGATCTGCTTACCTTAATGATGGGGTTATAGCTGTAGGCCAATCAAATCTTATGTTACATCACATTATGAAAGAAAAGTACATACATAATTTCTTAAATCCGGAGACATTTGTGGACTTTAGGAGATATGATTTCTCCAATCAGGTTTTTACAGGTTTAACAATTAGAGAAGAAGAAGAATCAGATGATACTCAATATTTTGGCCAATGGTTTAGAAGAGCAATCTATCCGGATTCTGAATTAAACCGTAACGAAGCCAATGTTTTGGCAAATAAACAAGAGCCGGTAACTCCGGTGTGGTGGGACGCTGAATAGCTTCTCTCATTTGAATACTGATGTAAAACCCGCTCCAATTAATTGGGGCGGGTTTTACATTTTTTAACCAATTCTCCAGCCTTTGTTATTGTCCTATTCCACCAATTTCATCTCCTCAATCAGATGCTTTGCCCCTGCATATTTATCTATAATAAAAAGTACATAACGAATATCTACCATTATGTTTCTACAGATAGCAGGGTGGTAATAGTAATCACTCATAGTACCTTCCCATACGCGGTCAAAATTAAGGCCAATTAAATTGCCATTGGCATCTATGGCAGGGCTACCGGAGTTTCCGCCGGTAGTATGATTAGTACCAATAAAACATATCGGCATTTGTCCATTGGCATCAGCATATTTTCCGTAGTCCTTGGTCTGATAGAGCAGCCTTAATTTTTCGGGGACATCAAATTCATAATCACCGGGAATGTACTTTTCCATAACACCCTCAAGATGGGTAACGGGCTCATAATAAACAGCATCCCTTGGGCTATAGCCTTTTACCTGGCCATAAGTTACCCTTAATGTACCATTGGCATCCGGGAAATACCTTTGGTTGGGCAACACTTCCATTATGGCTTTCATATATTGTTGCTCCAACCTATTGATTTTATTGTTAATTTCTTGAAATTTTGGGTCTATCATAAAGTAGAATTCGGTAAAATAAGGCCTTGTAAACTGATAAGCAGCATCAGCTTGTATCTTTTTTTGGATTGCTTCCGGTGAACCTGTCAATAATTGTTCGGCTTTAATGCTATCCGTAAATGCGGTATTTGCATATATATTTTGGTCAACATTATCTGTATAAAAAGGCAAAATAGCCTTAAAGACTCGCTTGTCTATTTCAGTATTAAATTTCTTTTGCAAATTCTTTACATTATTCAGAACCCGATTTTTGGCCTTGTTAAAAGTTTTCTCATCTTTTCCGATAGCATTTTCAAACTGGAAGAGATAAAACATAGTCCGCATCAACTCATTATTTCTGATAAAAATTTCCGCAAAATTTGAGCGTTTTACCTTTATCGGAGCAATTTCTGTGTATAGTTTTTCCAAATCAGGTAAAATATGCCCATATAATGCTTCCTTTTTTTGTTTGCGAAGGGCTTCGGTAAATTCTTTTTCAAAAGATTGTTTTTTCTCCACAGCTTTAGCGGCCTGTAAACCCTGATTTTCACCAATCCATTTTTTCCAATAATTGGCTATGCCTGCTTGTTTGGCAGCATATTGAATTTTTATTTCGTTATTGGCTTTCATGGCAGAGTCCATAACTTTTAATGCTGCTTCGCGTATAGCTATGTTGCTTGGATTTATTTGTTCTACTATTTGCTCTACGGCAATAGCCGGCAAGTATTCATCAGTGGTTCCCGGAAAACCAAATACTAAGGTAAAATCTCCATCTTTTACCCCTTTAATCGATACCGGCAGGTAATGCTTTGGGGTATAAGGCACATTGTCTTTGGAATATTCAGCGGGACGATTATTTTTATCGGCATAGATTCTAAAAATTGAAAAGTCTCCGGTGTGCCGTGGCCAGACCCAATTGTCCGTATCAGAACCAAATTTCCCAATACTATTAGGCGGAGTACCTACCAATCGGATGTCTGTATAACGTTCTGTTACAAACAGAAAATACTGATTACCCTTATAAAAAGCTTTGGTTTTAACATTTTGCCATTTCTATAATACCCACAATGGTGGTTGGTGAGCAGCAGTCCTTTTGGGGAAATTACTTCACTGGTACAGCCCCCGTTAAAATGCCCGATAGCATCTTTTAAACTGGATTGATTTATGCTATAAATATCTGAGGCAGAAAGATTTCCACCAAGACTTTTTATTTCTTTTTCGTTGAGGCCTTCCAATAAAGACGGAATGAACATACCGCCTTGTTGAGCAGTGAGTTGTATCGTTAAGAATACGAATATAAATTTTAAGGATTTCATGAGATTGACTTTTTAAAAACCCAAAGATATAGAATTTTAAAAGGATTTTTAAAAAGTTTTACCCTCTTCATTTCTCTACTACGAGCTTAAAAGAGTCTATAGCACAAATAGATGCGGTAAATTTCGCCTATCGACACAAAGGGTTATTCGTGATTGTTAAACCCTACTCTTTCAAAAAACTATCCGAAATAATATTCTCATTTTTACCATCCTGAAACTTAGCCATACTAAAACCTTTATGGATGGCATAGGCTCCTGTTTCTCCTTTTTTGTTCAACGCTATATATGCCACCTGAAAATCTTTGTATTTACTACCCGGCTTATTTACAATACGTTTTACGGCTGCTTCACAGGCCTCTTGCGGGCTTTTGCCTTGCCGCATCAGTTCTACAACCAAAAAGCTGCCCACGGTTTTTACCACTTCTTCGCCCATTCCGGTGGCCACAGCAGCACCTACTTCGTTATCTACAAATAAACCGGAACCAATAATGGGCGAATCACCCACACGACCAGCCATTTTATAAGCTAAGCCGCTGGTAGTACATGCCCCGCAAATATCGCCATTTTTATCAATGGCCAACATCCCTATGGTATCGTGGTTTTCTATATTGATAACGGGTTTGTATTTAGAGGTTTCTTTCCACTTTTCCCATGCTTTTTTAGCGGCTTCAGTGAGTAGATTTTCTTTTTTAAAACCCTGTTCGTAAGCAAATTGTTCAGCACCTTTTCCGGCCAGCATCACATGTGGGGTTTCTTCCATAACTTTTCTCGCCACAGAAACGGCATGCGTAATATTTTGCAAATACACCACAGAGCCACAATTTCCATGTTCATCCATTATACAGGAATCTAAAGTAACATTCCCATCTCTATCGGGCAAACCACCTTTGCCTACGGTAACATTTTTAACATTGGCCTCTTCTACTCTACACCCGGCTTCTACGGCATCTAAAGCAGTTTTTCCAGCCTTTAAAGTTTCCATAGCTTTGGCAGTGGCATCGATAAAATTCCACGTGGCAATAACCAATGGAAACTTATCAATGGAATCCATAGGTGCCAAATTGTTGTTTTCGGAAGGCTTTGGCTTTTCCACACAATGGGCTAAATTTCCTCCCAATGCAAGCCCAACACCGCTTAATGAAGCATTTCTAATAAAATTTCTTCGTTTCATAGATAATAATTTTAGGTTACCACCAATTTCTTCTTACTGTTTTTAAGGCCGTAATACAAAATATAAGCATAGCAAACCAAAATTAAAAATAATGCGGATTTAAAGCCAATATTATCAGTAAGTTTACCAAACAGCGGCGGAATAATAGCTCCCCCTACAATAGCCGTACATAATAATCCGGATGCTTTTGGCTTTAATTCTTTCAACCCGTCTATTGCCAAGGTAAAAATTGTTGGGAACATAATAGAATTAAACAGCCCTACCGCCAAAATACTCCACATAGATATCAAGCCTGTGGTATTTATAGAAACTAGCACCAGTAATATGGCCATTGTAGCAAAAACTCCTAATACTATTCCGGGTTTTATAATGGTTGTAAGATAGGAACCGATAAACCTGCCCACCATGGCACCGGTCCAATAAAACATAACAAAAATGCCCAGCAATGCCTTTGGGTCCGATTCACCCAACGGTTTTTGAAACAAATCAGCAATAAAATTGGCTATGTTCATCATTATAGGGCTTTCTCTTACCAATGGTACCAAATTCATATCCAGAAAATAATTTACTAAATAGCTTCCAATGGCTACCTCAGCACCTACATACAAGAAGATACCGAGCACCCCTGTCATTAAATTTTTCTTTTTTAAGGCTTGGGAATAAGTACCGGTTTCGGCTTCACTAATAATGGAAGGCAATTTTGCAAAGAAGAAAATTGCCGCTATAAAAATTATAAATATGGCAATACCGATAAAAGGCGTTTGTACCGCAGCAGCTTCAGCTTTTAAATAAGACTCCCTGGCAACTCCCACCAGAGCATCAATTTCTACCGTAGTTTTAATTTTATCGCTCAGGATATACATAGCTCCAAATATAGGAGCAATGGCTGTACCCAATGAATTAAAAGCCTGTGAAAGGTTTAAACGGCTAGAAGCACTTTTTTCCGGGCCCAAAGCCGCTACATAAGGATTAGCAGCAACTTGTAATACTGCCATACCTGCGGCCAATATAAAATAGGCCAACATAAATATTCCGAATATACGATAAGATGCTGCCGGATAAAACAGCAAACAGCCTGAAGCCATGGTTAATAACCCAAGGATAATTCCTTTTTTATAACCTATTTTAGACAAAATGTAACTCGCCGGTATGGACAATAAAAAATAGGCTCCAAAAAAAGCAAACTGCACCATGCCCGCCTGAAAATATGAAAGTGTAAATAATTCACGTAGCCTGGGAATTAAAGAGTCCACTAAAACGGTGATAAATCCCCATAAAAAAAACAATACGGTAACTAAAATAAAGGAACCACGGTAGGATTTTTTTTCGCTCATTACATAGAATTTGGGTTAAAATATATATCTTGTAAAAAATTAAAAACAGCGACTAAGATAGGAAAAACATTAGTTTTAAAACCTTTCATTAGCAATAATTATAGACTATGCAAATAGAAATATGTGCAGGCAATCTTCAGTCTGCTTTAAATGCTTCAAAAGCAGGAGCAAACAGAATAGAACTGTGCACCGAACTGAGTATAGGCGGGTTAACTCCTTCTTATGGGCTATTAGAACAAGTAACCCGGCAACTGCAAATCCCCGTTCATGTATTAATACGCCCCAGAAGTGGTAATTTTAGTTATTCCGATGCAGAATTTGAGGTTATTAAAACAGACATTTTACATTGTAAAGAAAAGAATTGTGCAGCTGTAGTCTCCGGAATTCTAACCAAAGAAAACACTATTGACATCAGCCGTACTGCTAAATTGGTACAACTTGCCAAACCTATGAAATTTATATTTCACCGGGCGTTTGATTGGGTAAAAAATCCGATAGAAAGCCTGGAACAACTTATAAAAATTGGTGTTAACGGTATATTGAGTTCCGGCGGTCATAAAACGGCCTACGGAGGTATTGATGAGCTAAAAAAATGGCACACCTATGCTAACCATAAAATGGAAATTATTCCGGGTGGCGGCATAAATGCTGATAATATTAAGCATTTTAAAACTGCCGGTTTTGACATTGTTCACAGTTCGGCTTCAACAATTACCTATCCTGAAATTGATAATTCAGTGGAACTTAACAATCTTGATTTACTACAAAAAAACGGCATCATCCGGTCAGATTTAGAAAAAATCAAAACTCTGATTCAAGTCGTTAAATAATTCCCAATTCGTCTAAGATTATCTCACTTTAATGTACTTTTGCAGGTATGTTTAGATGGTTAATTTTTATCGCAATATATCTAATCGTAGATTTTTATGCTTTTCAGACGGTAAAAACCGTGAGTAAAAACAAGATATTTTTAGCTTTTTTCTGGATAATATCCTTTATTGTTTTGGCTAATTTTATCTATCAATTTACCTTTAATTTTGACAAAACCAATGGCTTAAACACAACTACAAGTTACGCTATCGGGTTTTTGCTCATCACATTTATTCCAAAAATTGTTTTATTGTTTTTTGCACTTGGAGAAGACGTTTTTAGAGTTCCGCAAGCCGCTTTCAGATGGTTTAGAGAAGGTAATTCGGCAGATATTAATTACTTTTCATCACGTAGAAAATTTATCAGTCAACTTGCCATGGGTGTAGCAGCAATACCCTTTGCAGGATTACTCTACGGCATTTACAAAGGCAAATTCAATTACAAAGTACTGTCGTATGAACTGGTATTTGAAGATTTGCCAGATACCTTTGATAATTATAAAATTGTTCAAATTTCTGATATCCATAGTGGAAGTTTTGAAAAAGGCAACATCGAAAAAATTAAATACGGTATTAATCTGATAAACAAACAAAATGCAGATGTATTGGTTTTTACCGGAGATTTGGTAAATAATAAAGCAGAGGAAATGCTCCCATGGATGGATACTTTTGGATCTCTAAAAGCCAAAGACGGCAAGTTTTCTGTATTGGGCAATCACGATTATGGAGATTATATTGATTGGAAAAATAAAGAAGAAAAACAACAGAATTTAAAAGCCCTAAAAGACATTCATCGTCAGCTTGGGTTTAATCTCTTACTAAACCAAAATGAAGCTATTGTTAAAAATGGCCAAAAATTAAATATTATTGGTGTGGAAAACTGGGGAGCCGGAAGGTTTAAAAAAGCAGGGGACTTAGAAAAAGCTGTTAGCGGCGTGGCATCAGATGCGTTTAAAATAGTTTTGAGTCACGATCCCAGCCACTGGGAACAACAAATAAAAGATCACAAGTTGCATTATCACCTTACTCTAAGTGGCCATACACACGGCATGCAATTTGGCATTGAAATTCCCGGTTGGTTAAAATGGAGCCCGATAAAATGGCGATACAAATATTGGGCCGGCCTTTATAAAGAAAAAGGACAATATTTAAACGTGAATAGAGGTTTTGGATATCTGGCTTATCCGGGAAGAGCCGGTATTTGGCCAGAGATTACTTCCATTACTTTGAAAAAGGCTTAAATTAAACTTTAAACTGATAATAATACGTAAGCATTCTGGAGTTGTATATTGTAAAAACAAATACCTTGTCTTCAAACAAAGATAATAGCCTGAATAATCCGGGTTATATTATTTAAAATATTATATTTGTAATGAGGATAAGTAAAAGTATTTCAATACAAAATAGTTTATTTATGGCAAAATTTGGAGAATTAATCAATGGTAATACTCCCATCCTTATAGATTTTTATGCCGACTGGGATAAAAACCAGACTAAGATTCACAATTTACTTCGTAATGTGGCCGCTGCTTTGGGTGATAAAGCCAAAGTGATAAAAATAGATATTGATAAAAATGAAACTTTGGCCAATGCCCTGCGAATAAAAGGCAATCCTACTTTTATTATCTATAAGAATGGTGAAATGAAATGGCGACAATCAGGAGAACAGGATGCCAACACGTTGATTAGCCTAATGCAACAATACATGTAAAAAACCCTTTTATCTCTGCTTTTCGTAATGGTGAACTACCACCGGAGGGTTAATATGTTTTTTTAATTTTTTCTTTTTTTCTTTCTTAGGAAAGGCTTTTTTATTAAATACCAATAATAAACCTACACCGGTAGAAATGGCTGTATCAGCCACATTAAACACATATTGAAAAAAGGTAAACGTCCTGTTAACAAAAAGCGAAAATTCCTTACCGCCTAAGACAGGTAACCAATCCGGCCATGTGAATTGTATGGCAGGAATCCAAGAGGGTAAAGTGCCATTTTCAATTATAGGAAAATAAAACAAATCCACTACTTTTCCATGAAAAAGGGTGTCATAACCACCTCCCTCGGGCATAAAAGTAGCCACCTGCTGATAACTATCGCTAAACAAAACCCCGTAAAAAACAGAGTCAATTATATTTCCCATAGCTCCGGCAAAAATAAGGGCTATGGCAGTAATCAATATTGAATGCCCTTTGTGTTTTACGGCAGAATATAACCAATAAGCAATTCCTACTATAGCTAACAGCCTAAATGAAGTAAGAAAAAGTTTACCACTCTTTCCGCCAAACTCAGTACCCCAAGCCATACCGTAATTCTCTAAAAAATGAATGCGAAACCAATCCCAACCCAAAACCCTAATCTCCTCACCCAGTACAAAATGAGTTTTGATATAGATTTTGCTAATCTGGTCTATTAGCAGCACCAATATGATAATATAAATAGCTTTCTTCATCACTAATACCTGCTCTTTTTTACAAAAGTCTTGCAAAAATAAGAATATTATTTACTTCCATGCGGCTTTACTTTAATATTTACCAAAATAGCATCGAACAGTGAGAGCATTTAGCAATTTGCCATAGGCAGGTATGTAACTGTAGCTGCTTATTTAGTGATACATTAACCCGGATTTACAAAGGAGAGCAAAAGCTCTATATTCTTTTAAATGAGCAAAATTCAACTCTTGTTCTATATATCCGTAACATCGGATGGTTATAAAAAAATTTTTGAATGCGTTTATAACAAAAAAGCCCCTAAAAAGAGGCTTTTGAAATTTTACTTTTGAGCATTTTTTGCTTCTATGCTCAGGGTAGCATGCGGCACCAACCTTAATCGCTCCTTCTTAATTAGTTTACCGGTAACCCTGCAAATGCCGTATGTTTTATTCTCTATTCGCAACAGGGCATTTTTTAAATCTCTGATAAATTTTTCCTGCCTTATGGCCAATTGTACATTAGACTCCTTAGACATTGTTTCTGAACCTTCTTCAAAGGCTTTAAACGTAGGCGATGTATCATCAGTACCATTATTACTGTCATTCATATAGGTACTTTTAATCATGGCCAAATCCTCTTCTGCCGTGGCAATCTTTTTTAAGATAATTTCTTTAAATTCTTGCAATTCGACATCACTATATTTTGTTTTTTGCTCCGTCATTTTTCAATAAATTTAGATGGCCTGCTCAGTTCGCAGGAACTATTAATAATTTTGTATTCACTTTGTCAAAGACAATTTCTGTACCATTGGCTACATCGTCTTCTAAAATCAAGTCTTTAGTTAAAGTCTCGTTTTTAATATACTCTTTGTTATCCAAAATAGCATCATCTATAATGCCATCTTTTTTAACTTTTAAAGTAATTTTATCAGTAACTTCTAATCCTGATTCTTTTCGCAAGTTCTGAATTCTGTTGACCAGCTCTCTGGCTATTCCTTCTTTCCTAAGGTTATTTGTTATAGTAACGTCTAAAGCCACCGTTAAATTGCCTTGATTGGTAACTAACCAGCCCGGAATATCTTCTGAACTGATAATTACTTCATCCAACCCTAAATTTACAAATTTTTCCGGTAATTGTAAAGTAATTTCGCCCTCATTTTCTATTTTTACAATGTCTTCTTGTGATAATTTATTCACAGCTCCGGCAATCAACCGCATATCTTTGCCGTATCTAGGGCCCAAAACTTTATAATTAGGCTTTATATTCTTTACCAATATACCCGAGGCATCATCTATTAATTCAATTTCTTTCACATTTACCTCGGACTTAATAAGTGAAGCCACCGCCGTAATATCTTCTCTGTCACGCTGGTTTAATACCGGAATCATTATGCGTTGTAAGGGTTGCCTTACCTTAATCATCTCTTTTTTACGCAAAGACAAGACCATAGAGGCTATTTTCTGTGCCTTTTGCATTTTTCGTTCTAAATCAATATCTATCAGACACTTATTTGATTCCGGAAAAAATGTAAGATGAATTGAATCAGCATTTTCTTTTTCCGTAACCGCATTTAAATCTTTAAACAATTGATCAGAGAAGAACGGGGCTACCGGTGCACTCAATTTTGATACTTCAATTAAGCAGGTATATAATGTTTGGTATGCTGATAATTTATCCTGCTTATCGACAGTATTATTTTCACTGACCGGTTTCCAAAAACGCCTTCTGCTTAGACGAACAAACCAGTTGCTTAAATTTTCCGTTACAAAATATTGTATGGCCCGGGTAGCTTTGGTAGGCTCGTATTGGTCATAATATACAGTTACTTTTTCAATTAAAGTATTTAATTCAGAAAGTATCCATCGGTCTATTTCCGGCCTTTTGTTTATATCAATATCGCTTTCGGAATAATTAAAACCGTCAATATTAGCATACAATGCAAAAAAGGAATAAGTATTATAAAGCGTGCCAAAAAATTTTCTCCGCACTTCATCTACACCCTCTAAATCAAATTTGAGATTATCCCAAGGATTGGCATTGGATATCATATACCAGCGGGTGGCATCGGCTCCATAATTCTTCATTGTCTCAAAAGGGTCAACGGCATTTCCCAATCGTTTGGACATTTTTTTACCGTTTTTGTCTAAGACCAAACCATTGGAAACCACATTTTTATAGGCAATTTGATCAAATACTAATGTACTGATAGCGTGTAGTGTATAAAACCAACCTCGGGTTTGGTCAACCCCTTCTGCAATAAAATCTGCAGGATAAAACTTATGGGCATCAATTAAATCCTTATTTTCAAATGGATAATGCCATTGTGCGTAAGGCATAGACCCCGAATCAAACCAAACATCTATCAAGTCGCTTTCCCGAAACATCTTTTTACCTGATGCCGATACCAAAATAACCTCATCCAAAATATTTTTATGCAAATCTATTTTGTCATAATTCGCATCGCTCATATCTTCAACATCAAATTCCGAGTACGGGTCATCTTCCATGAATCCCGCTGTTATGGCTTTATCTATTTCGGATTTTAATTCTTTTACCGAGCCTATTATAAGTTCTTCGGTTCCATCTTCCGTACGCCAAATAGGCAAAGGAATGCCCCAAAATCGGGAACGTGATAAATTCCAGTCATTAGCATTTTGCAACCAGTTGCCAAACCTACCTTCACCGGTAGATGCCGGTTTCCAGTTTATTTTTTGATTTAATTCATGCATCCTGTCACGAACTTCGGTTACTTTTATAAACCAAGAGTCCAGCGGATAGTAGAGAATGGGTTTATCAGTACGCCAACAATTAGGGTAACTGTGTTTGTATCTTTCTGCTTTAAAGGCCCGGTTTTTTTCTTTAAGTTTTATGACTATTTCTACATCAACAGACCTTTTGGGTGCTTGGCCATCTTCGTAGTATTCATTCTTTACGTATTTTCCGGCGAGTTCAGCCATTTCCGGCCTGAATTTCCCTTGTAAATCTACCAGTGGAACAGGATTATCATATTTATCCAACACCAGCATTGGTGGCACTTCCGGAACAGCTTGTTTGGCTACCAATGCATCATCTGCCCCAAAAGTAGGAGCCGTATGCACTATACCCGTACCGTCTTCTGTGGTAACAAAATCACCCGCTATTACCCTAAAAGCATTTTCGGGATGTTGATAAGGCAATGCATAAGGCAACAATTGTTCATATTTAATACCCACAAGATCAGCTCCTTTACATTGAGCTACAATCCTATAGGGAATAACTTTATCGCCTTGTTTATACTCTTCTAATTGTGCTATTGTATCTACTTCTTTAAATTTTCCGGAAAACTGCTCACTTACTAAGTTTTTAGCTAATATTACATTTATCGGTTTAAAGGTGTATTGATTGTAAGTGGATACCATTACATAGTCAATTTTATTTCCAACTGTTAATGCAGTATTAGAAGGCAAAGTCCAAGGTGTTGTAGTCCAAGCGAGGAAAAAGATTTCCTCACGGCTCATAACTTCTAAAGAATCCCCCAGACCAAATGCTTTTTTAATAGTATTTTCGGCCCCTACCTCAGGGTTTAAGAGGGTTTTAAACATAGCTACCACTGTGGTATCCGTAATATCCTGATAAGTGCCGGGCTGATTAAGTTCATGGGAACTCAATCCTGTTCCGGCCTTTGGGGAATAGGGTTGGATGGTATAACCTTTATATATAAGGCCTTTGTTATAAATCTGTTTTAACAACCACCATACGCTTTCCATGTATTTGGGTTTGTAAGTAATATATGCCGATGACATATCTACCCAATGCCCCATTTTACGGGTAAGATCTTCCCAAACATCCGTGTAACGCATTACCGCTTTTTTACAGGCTGTGTTGTAATCCTCAACGCTTATTTTGGTGCCAATATCTTCTTTTGTAATACCCAACTCTTTCTCTACACCCAACTCTATGGGCAATCCGTGGGTATCCCATCCCGCTTTTCGCTCTACCCTGAAACCTTTCTGGGTTTTATAACGGCAAAATATATCTTTGATAGCCCGTGCCATTACATGATGGATACCGGGTAGTCCATTTGCCGATGGCGGCCCTTCATAAAAAATAAAATGCTTATCCGCAGGTCTGGAAGTAATACTTTTTTCAAATATCTGTTCTTTTTCCCAAAATTGCAGGATGTTATTTGCTGTTTCCGTTAAATCTAAGCCTTTGTATTCTTTAAATGACGTACTCATGGGTGTCGTTTTCATTCAGGCTGCGAAAATACGTATTTTCTATGAGAAAACGGAGGTCTGAAAAGTTTAAAAATTTGTTAACCTAAAAAGAATTTTGAATTATAAGAAAGAAATCCCGAAAGGGTTTTAAAACCCTTTCGGGGTTAATAATATTTTAACTACCGCTTTAACACCATAAACTCTGTTCTTTTGTTTACTGCGTGTTCTAGCTCGGTACATTTTACACCATTGGCACAATTGTTTAATAATTCTGTTTCACCAAAACCTTTTCCGGTAAGTCTTCTAGGGTTTATGCCCTGATTTATGAGATAATTTACAGTAGCGTCTGCCCTGGCTCTGGTAAGATTTAGGTTGTAACCATCCGGCCCGCGGGAATCGGTATGAGCTCCAAACTGAACTACCATCTCAGGATACTTTTTCATTAGCCTAATTACTTTTTCCAAAGTTTCTTTAGAGCTTTCGGTAATGTCTGCTGTATTAATGGTAAAGCGAATACTTTCTACATTTAGCAGTTCTTCCCCGTTTCTGGTAATAAATTCTTTTTCTTTTATAAAGATGGTCTCATTTAATTTCTTACCATTTTCATTATTGGTAGTAATTTCATAATCTTTTGGGAAATAACCTTTTTTTGTAATCTTCAAGGTATATGAAGTATTACAATCTAAGTTAAAGTAAAACTCGCCATTGTATAAAGTTTCTTCTTTTCTAATCTGATTACCATTGGCATCTACCAAAGCCACAAAAACATTGCCTACTCTGGTGCCGGTAACCTCATCTTTTAAAATACCTCTTATAGATTGGTCACATATATCAATAGTAGTGGTCTGTTCAAAGTGGTAGATATCATCATCACCCATACCGCCACGTCTATTGGAGGAGAAATAACCCTGCAATTTTTTGTTGTCAATGATAAATGAAATGTCATCTCCTTTGCTGTTTATGGGTTCTCCTAAATTAATAGGTTCCGAGATAGAGCCGTCTAATTTTGTCATATACACGTCAAAACCACCAAAGCCACCAGGCCTATTAGAAGAAAAATATATCACATCTCCATCTACATAGGGAGAATATTCTTTGTATTTAGAGTTTATGGCAGACCCCAAATTAATTACTTTTCCGTAATGGCCCTGATTGAGGTCCACTACAAAAATATCAGTATCGCCAATTGTACCTTCCATATTAGATACAAAGTACAGTTTTTTACCATCTTTGCTAATCATCGGATGCCCGGTATCATAATCATCATTGTTAAAAGGCAGTGAAGAAAAATCAGACCACCTGCCTTTACTATCCACACTGGCTTTAAATATTTTTAAATTTTCAGATTTTAATTTACCGTGCATATAATTATTGGAAGTGAAATATACCTCTTTTAAATCGGGGGTAAAAGCAACAAAAGCATCGTGATATTTAGAATTAATAGCACTGGAAAACGGTTTTACATTGGTAATATCGCCATCAGAAGTTAAATCGCCAATGTAAAGATTTAGATAAGGTTGGTTGTTTTTATCCCAAATTTTATTTCTAATACCGGCCGTTTTTCTGGACGAAGAAAAAATGATTTTGTCTTTTCCCATAAAGGTAGATCCAAAATCCTGATATTTGGTATTGGCATCTAAATTTTTAATATTATACTTTGCCGCTTTTATAGAATCAGCTCGTTGTATTTGTGCATGAATAACACCTGTTATTAAAATAAGAAACAGCAGTGAAAAATTTTTCATTATGATTTGGATTTTCCTCTTATTTACAATGATAGTATAAATTTACGCTTTTATCAGCCGGATAAAAAAATCCCCCATAAAAAGTTCATGAGGGATAGTATCAATTATTGTCACTTGAAATTACATTTTTATAATCACGAACTCAGACCTTCTGTTCTTTGCGTGTTCCGCTTCGGTACAAGGTGTATTGTCATCGCAACCGTTTATCAGTTGTGTTTCGCCATAACCTTTTCCGGTAATTCTTCTGGCATCTATACCTCTACTTACAATATAGTCAACTGTTCGTTTAGCCCTATTATTAGACAACCATAAGTTATAGCCGTCCGGAGCTCTGGAATCTGTATGCGAAGCGGCTTCAATAATCATTTTTGGGTATTTATTCATCAAATCCACAACTTTTTGCAATTCACTTTTGGCTTGCTTGTTCAGGTATGATGAATTAAGTTCAAAATATATAGGGTTGATATTAACTGCGTACGTACCTGGCCTTAATTTTACTATTTCATCAGGTAATACATCAGGTAAGCCTTCGGGTTTTTTATCTTCTTTTACACTTTTGGTAACATTTCCATTAGCATCAACAATAAAATCGATGTTGCCGGTTCCCATCAAAATTTGCAATTTTAGTTCCTTATCTGCTTCGTCAGAAGTAGTAAATGACTTTGACTGAGGGGTAAAGCCCATTTTCTTTCCTTCTAAGCGGTATTCTGTCTCACAATTGATTTCAAATTCAAATGTAGCATCTTCTTTTACGATAACGGTTTCTAACAAATTGCCGTCTTTGTCGCTAAGGGTTACTTCTGTCCCGGGTAACAGACTCTTCGTTTTTTCGTCTCTTACCTCACCAATAGCATGTTGTAAACATTTAAAATTGACAGGTTCTTCTTCTATAAAAGAATAAATGTCATCATCGCCTTTTCCGTCTTCTCTATTAGAAGAGAAATATCCTTTTCTGGTTTCGCTATTTATGATAAAAGCAATATCATCACTAGAAGAGTTAATGTTTAAATTAACCGGTTTTGATACAAAACCCTTTAGTTTAGTAGCATAAATATCATTACCGCCTTTTCCGCCGGCTCTGTCTGATGAGAAATACAATACATCTCCATCAACATAGGGAAACCAATCTTTTGCGGTAGAATTTACTTTTGGGCCTAAATTTTCGGGGTTTCCAAATCCGCTTTCATTAATTTCTACTTTATAAATATCAGTTTCTCCCATAGAACCGGGCATATTTGATACAAAATATAAAGTCTTGCCGTCATCACTGATAGCAGGATGGCCCACCGAATACTCCACATTATTAAAAGGCATAGGTATCACATTTATCCACTCCCCTTTATTATTAACAGTAGCCATAAACATAGCAAGATTGGTATAACCTTGTTTATCTACGCCAAGTCTCTTATTGTAATAATTATCTCTTGTAAAATAAACCTTTTTACCGTCTTTAGAAAAGATAACACTAGCTTCGTGATACCTTGAATTAACCTCTCCTTTTAGTTTTCGTTTGTTCACTACTTCACCATTCTCCTGAATGTCTCCTTCATACAAATCTAAAAAGCGTTGGTTGTTTGGCAACCAAACATCTCTAATTACAGTAAAACCACGTCTGGGTGCCGCAAATACCAATTTATTTTCTCCATTGAACGACGTGCCAAACTCCGACTGATCGGTGTTTACCTCTAAATCTTTAACAGTGTATTTGCCTCCGGAATTTTGTGCATACACAGATACCATGCATAAAAGCACAATACTTAAAAAATAATTTTTCATTGTTGTTTAGGTTGTTACATTTAACTCCAACTATGTGCTTTTCCACAGCACTAATAGCAATTATGATTAAAACTACGATTAATCGAAAATATTGTATAAAAGTTTTTTTTAACACAAAACTTTTTACACCTCTTTAATAACGTAAATTTTTTCAATTACGTATTTTACCAACAAAAAAATGGATAATTGTTTAGAAATTGCTATTATATAATGAAAAAACGCGATGCAAAAAATGCCAGAAGGCAAACAGACATATCTAAAACAAGAGACATAACACAATAAGAAAGACTATATTATTTTACAATTATTTCCTATTCTAATGAAAACATCATTATGAATAAAGGAAAATTAAAAATAGCCTTTTAAGAATATTTCAAATTCTAAAAAATTAAACCGGTATTTTTTTAGCAGGTACAGTGCAAATGGCTTTTCCGGCTAACTAATATTTCTTGAAAAACTTATGCCTAACTTAGAAAAATCTCGGTGATTTTAGGTTCTTCTTAGAGAAATCTATATCCCATAGCACAAATACTTCATAAGTGCCATCGTTATGTTGG
>PDWJ01001807.1_pt1 | contig 24726 bp, 17 predicted proteins | sample 1430881 | NCBI WGS metagenome assembly PDWJ01 (sample SAMN01162460, study PRJNA174530) | Oral metagenome, whole genome shotgun sequencing project. | biome: Marine environment; feature: Marine mammal; material: Swab sample of the gingival sulcus; isolation source: swab sample of gingival sulcus...
AATAGGTGCGTTTTTAATTATCAAGTGATGTTTTTTATCAGCTGAAATATAGTTTTTTCAATGTTTTGAGGTTGTTTTCAAACTGGGAAAGTTGAGTTACAATTTATTTTAATGCTTTAAAAAATAAAAAAACTGCTACAAAATGACCTTTCAATCATTTTGCAGCAGTCCATCGTATTTTTCTATTTTGTATGGCGCGCTTTGCCATTTTTTTGTAGTGTTTCGAGTAACGCCTTGGGATCTTTTGACTTGCTCAGGAAGATCATTGCGGCGATGATATAGGGTTTGTAGCTCGCCTGTTTGTAGAGTGGCACGCGATAGCGTTCGAATACCGATGCGGCAACTTCGCCCTCGGCACAGCTGACGTCAGTGATGTCGGCGGGCAGGCAGTGCAAGTACAGCGCTTTGCCGTCCTTGGTCAGTTTCATCATCTCTTCGGTGCATTCCCAATCTTTGTGATTGGCATTTTGCGCCAGCAGTTCTTTTTCTAATGCGTCAATGCCGGCTTGATCGCCTGCGCCGTATAATTCGGTGCGTTTTTGCATTGCCTTAAACGGTGCCCAGCTCTTCGGGTAGACGATGTCGGCGTCTTTAAACGCTTCTGCCATATCGTTGGTCTTCGTGAAGCTGCCGCCGGACGCCTTGGCGTTTTCAAGGGCGACTTTTTCGACGTCTTCCATTACTTCGTAGCCCTCTGGGTGCGCCAGCACGACGTCCATCCCGAGTCTGGTCATCAGCCCGATGACGCCCTGTGGCACCGACAGCGGCTTGCCGTAAGATGGCGAATAAGCCCATGTCATGGCTACCTTTTTACCCTTTAAGTTTTCGATGCCGCCAAATTCGTTGATGAGGTGCAGGGTGTCTGCCATCGTCTGTGTCGGGTGGTCGATATCGCATTGTAAATTGACTAGAGTAGGGCGCTGTTCTAATACGCCGTCTTTATTGCCTTCGCGCACGGCCGCTGAAACATTGCGCATATAAGTGTTGCCCTTGCCGATGTACATGTCGTCGCGTATGCCGATGACATCAGCCATAAACGAAATCATATTGGCAGTTTCGCGGACGGTTTCGCCGTGCGCGATTTGCGATTTGCCCTCTTCGAGATCCTGTACTTCTAGGCCGAGTAGGTTACAGGCTGAAGCGTAGCTAAAGCGCGTTCTGGTCGAGTTGTCGCGGAATAGCGAAATGCCCAGACCGCTGTCGAATATTCTAGTCGAAATATTGTTTTCGCGCAGCTTGCGCAGTGCGTCTGCCACGGCGAAGACTGCCTTAAGTTCGTCAGTTGACTTTTCCCAAGTTAGAAAGAAGTCGTCGTTGTACATTTTGCTATAGTCGAGTTTTTCCAATTGATCTAAATACTTTTGTATCATGCTTATTTAATCTCCTTTACATAGTTGCCGGGAACCAGCGCATAGAGTGCGGCGCAGGTTACCAGATCTGCTTTCCAAGTCTTTTCATTGGGGGCGTGCGCTTGCGATTCGGCACCGGGACCAAAGCCGATACAGGGGATGCCGTTTCTGCCCATAATCGATACGCCGTTGGTCGAGAACGTCCACTTGTCGGTCAGCGGTCTCGCCTGTCTCTCCGGATTGGTGCCGCTGACGCCGAGGCGCGTTTCACCAAATAGTTCATGGTGCGCTTTTTCCAGTGCCTTGGTAATCGGGTGATCTTCGGGGATGACCCAGGTCGGGAAGAAGCACTCAATTGGGTAAACCAGTCCCGTGTAAGACGGGCGTTCGTATTGGTACATCGAGACGGTGACGTCGTCGCCGTATTTTTTGACATTGGGTAGTTGTCTGATTTCTTCCAGACACGACTCCCAAGTTTCGCCCGCCGTCATGCGCCTGTCGAGCGACACTGAGCAGCCGTCTGCCACCGCACAGCGCGATGGGCTGGAATAAAAGATTTCCGATACCGTAATCGTACCGCGACCCAAGAAATTTGCCTCTTTGTATTCTGGATTATAAGCTTCGTCGAGCATTTTGACGAGACCTTTGATTTCGGTTTGTGCGGTGGCGTCGTTTTCATTTAAGGCGCGTACGTCTTGTAAGATGTCCGCCATTTTAAAAATTGCGTTGTCGCCTCTCTCCGGGGCAGAGCCATGGCAGGAGATGCCCTTGACGTCGACGCGAATTTCCATTCTGCCGCGGTGTCCGCGATAGATGCCGCCGTCAGTCGGTTCTGTCGAAACGACGAACTCCGGTCTTACGCCGTCTTCTTTTATAATGTACTGCCAGCAGAGACCGTCGCAGTCCTCTTCTTGTACGGTGCCGCTGACCATAATTTTATAGCCGTCCGGAATCAGTGCCAAATCCTTCATGATCTTTGCGCCGTAGGTCGCACTGACGATGCCACCCAGCTGGTCTGACGTACCGCGACCGCCAATTTCAGTTTCGTTTTCATAGCCCTCAAAGGGGTCGAATTCCCAGTTTTTGATTTCGCCGACGCCGACTGTGTCGATGTGTCCGTCAAAGGCGATGATCTTATCACCCGTTCCCATGTAGCCGATGACATTGCCCTGCGGGTCGATGATGACTTCGTCAAAGTTTAACGATTTCATTTCTTCGGCAATGCGGAGAACGACTTCTTTTTCCTCGGCGCTTTCGCCGGGAATGGCAACTAAGTCACGCAAAAACTTATTCATGTTTTCAGCGTAGCCTTGCGCTGCGCTTTTTACTTGAGCACTGTTCATAAAACACCTCTTTTCTAATAATCGCATATATATGTAATAAGTCTAATCTATGTTTACCTAAATAATATCACAAAAACAGTCATTTTCAAGGCGGATTTACAAATTTTTTTCTTAACAAAAAACTTTTTTTGATTTTTTTCTGATATAATATAATAGAAGTAACTGTTCAGTCAAGTTGTCATTTCGAGTGACCGAAGGAAATCGAGAAATCTTGGGTTTTAAAAGCGAGATCTCTCCACTTCAATGGCGTTATGTAATTATGTTTACTTCGTAAACACCGCTCATAAGTTCGCGTCCGGATATCTTTCCGGTAACATCGAGATGACACGATGGCTGTACTATTCGATTGAACAGTTACTAATAGAATAGTAATAGTGTAAATGAGATTTTACAATAGAGTGGAGGTGAGCAAATGAAGACCAGAATAAAGGGCGCTAAAATCGTATTGGAAGATCGCGTCGTCGAAGGCGACATCGTCATTGAAGGCGAAAAGATTTTGGCGATCAATCCGACAGAGACGGTAATTTGTGAAAATGAATTGGATGTGACCGGCTGCATTGTGTTCCCCGGTTTTATCGATCCGCACACCCATATGAGCTTACAGCAATCGGAACAGTTTAGAGCAGCAGATGACTTTTACAGCGGCACCGTCGCCGCTGCACTCGGTGGCACGACGACGATTATCGATCACATTGCCTTTAGTCCAATGGGGAGCCCGTTGATGCGCAGCATCGAAAACTACCATACATTGGCTAAAGGCGCCGTTATCGACTACGGCTTTCACGGCGTCGTGCAATACGTCGACGATGCGATTGTCGACGAGCTCAAGCACATTGTCAAAAGTGAGGGCGTCAGTAGTTTTAAGGCCTATTCGACCTATGGTTTTCCGTCCGGCGACCGCGAGTTTTTGCTATTGCTTAGCGCCTTAAAAGAAGTTGATGGCGTACTTACAGTGCACTGTGAAAACGACGGTATCACGAAATACTACAATGAAATCTTTAGAAAAAATAAACAGTTGACGATGCGCAATTATCCAAAGTCGCGCCCCAATTTGGCAGAGGCGGAGACGGTCGGCAGGTTGATTGGCTGGGCAGATCACCTCGGCGATGTACCGGTTTACATCGTGCACACGTCGGCAAGGGAAAGTTTACAGCGCGTCGCGCAGGCGAGAGTGCGCGGTCAAAAGAATATTTACGTCGAAACCTGTACGCAGTACCTTTTGCTCGACGAAAGCCGCTACGCCGGCGATGCGGTGCTGGCATCTGAATACTTGATGGCGCCGCCGCTCAGGAGTAAGGCGGATCAGTCTGCATTGTGGCAGGCGCTGCTAGACGGTTCGATTCAAACAGTTGGTACAGACCACTGTCCGTTTATGAGAGCCGAAAAACATCTCGGCAAAGACGATTACAGCAAGGCGCCCGGCGGCGTGGCAGGCGTTCAGGAAAGACCTGTCTTAATGTACGAAGAAGCCGTCGTCAAGCGCGGCATGTCACTGGTCGATTTTGCAAGTGTAATGAGCACCAACGCCGCCAAAATATTTAAGTGTTATCCGCAAAAAGGCGTAATAAAAGTGGGAGCGGATGCCGATTTAGTTGTACTCAATCCAAGTGTTGCCACGCAGGTTAATAGTCAAATGCTGGCGTCAAATTGCGATTATTCGCCCTATCAGGGTTTTCAGTCCAGCGCCTCGATTGAAAAAGTATTTTCAAGGGGCAGGCAAATCGTCAATGCCGGTGAATTTCTCGGTGTGGCGGGAGTGGGCAAATTTATACGTCGCTGATTTCAATTAAAACAATATGGGTATAAATGAGTAGGTAGTTAGAGAGGGAGGATAATATGATTGGACGACCATCAGTAAGAAAAGTAGATGCTTATGACAAGGCGAGCGGTGCTGCTAAATACGTCGCTGATTTTGATCCCACTCAATACAATCACGGCGCATTTATCAGATCGGACAGACCGCACGCTAAAATTGTAAAAATTGATTACCCGGAAATGCCCGACGGCTATCATCATGTCGATCAGAGCGATATTCCGGGCAAAAACGAAGTACATATCGTACTCGACGACATGCCCATTTTTGCACCGGGTGAGGTCAAGTACATCGGCGATCCAATCGCCATGATCGTCGGTGCAGACAGTGCAGTTGTAGAACGACTTATAGAACAGACGACTGTGCACTACGAAGATTTACCGGCGATTATCAATCCCGACGAGGCGACGGATACGCATTTTGAATACGGTTTTGTAAAGGGCGATTTTGAGGCGGCTTTGCGCGATGCCGACGACGTCTATGAAGAATCCTTTGAAACCGGCATGCAAGAGCAGGCGTATTTGGAGACGCAGGGCATGATATCGTACTATGAGGACGGCGTTATGACGGTCAGGGGGACGCTGCAGTGTCCCTATTATATCGACCGAGCAGTCGCCAAGGCGTTGGAATTTGAGAAAGACGCAGTACAAATAATTCAAGATACGACGGGTGGCGCCTTTGGCGGTAAAGAAGACTATCCGTCGATATTGGCATGCCAGTTGGCGGTCGCCACATATAAGACGGGGTTGCCGATTAGAGTCATTTTTGACAGGCGCGAGGACATCGTTTCAACGAGCAAAAAACACCCCTCTAAAAGTCATTATAAGGCGACTATAAAAGATGGTAAAATCAGTGGCGTCAGCGTTGAGCTGCGCTATGACGGCGGCGCTTATTCAACGCTCTCTTCGGTTGTGTTACAGCGCGGTCTAATCAGTTCAACCGGTGTCTACACATTTGAAAATCTCGCCATTCACGGCGATGTAGCAGTTACACACAGCGTTCCGAATGGCGCCTTTAGAGGTTTTGGCGCACCGCAGGTTTTCTTTGCCATCGAAATGTTTATGAATCACGTCGCCGACCACTTAAATGTCGACCGCTTAGAATTTAAACGCGCCCATCTTTCGAAAAAGGGCGATCGCACCTCGACCAATGGCATCTATCACTTCCCCGTGCCGGTCGGGCCGATGATGGACGAGGTCGTCAAAAAGAGCGACTACTACGCCAAAAAAGAAAAATATAGTAAAAATCAAACTGGACGCTATCGCCGCGGCATAGAAATGTCGCATTACTATCACGGTGGCGGCTTTACCGGTAACGGCGAACAGGAGATTATCAAGGCGGTCGCCAAAGTTAAAAAGCACGCCGATGACAGCGTTGAAGTGTTGGCGGCTACCACCGATATGGGTCAGGGTATATTCACGACTTTTCGCAAGATCGTCGCCGAAGTGCTCGAAATTCCCTACGAGGACGTCATCTATCACAACCCCGATACGTCTAAAGTGCCGGATTCCGGTCCGACGGTCGCCTCGCGTTCAATTATGATCGTCGGCGAGCTGATCAGGCGGGCGGCGCTTCAGTTAAAGGCAGAGTGGAAGCCCGGCGAAGAGCAGGTCTTTGAACAGCGCTTTGCGCCGGCGGACTACATAATTCCCTTTGATCTCAGTTGTTTTCAAGGCGATGCCTATCCATCGTACTCCTATGGCGTCGTCGCCTGTGAAGTAGAAGTCGACACTTATACAGGTCTGCACAATTTAATTGGCGTCTACGGCAGTTTTGACGTCGGTACGCCGATTGATCACAATATCGTACTCGGTCAGTTAGAGGGCGGCGTGATGCAGGGCATCGGTCACTCTTATATGGAAGAAATGCACGTCGACAGCAAGGGTCGAATTAGAAATAATAGTTTTAGCGATTACTTATTGCCGACTGCAATGGACGCGCCGATGCTCGATTTATCGACTTACGTCGAGCCCTATCCAGAGGGACCGTTTGGCGCAAAAGGCTGTGGTGAATTGCCGGTCGTCGGCGTCGCAGCGGCTTATATCGGCGCTTTGGAATACTGCTTGGGCAAAAATCTGAACGTCATGCCGATGACGATTGAACGGACACTTAAAGAGATGAAGGAGGAAGCGTAATGGCTATTACTTTTACTCTAAATGGCGTAGAAAGGGAATACGTGGGTTCGCTAAACGTGAGTCTACTCGACGTATTGCGTGAAAAATATCAACTGACCGGCTCGAAAATTGGCTGCAAAGAGGGCGAATGCGGCGCCTGTTCGGTGATTATCGACGGCGTGCTGGCAAATTCTTGTTTGGTCGCCATGGGACGGGTTGCCGGCTGCGATGTTTTGACGATAGAGGGCTATGCTAAAACGGAGCGCTTTAAAGTGCTCGAACGGGCATATGCAGATGTCGGCGCGGTGCAGTGTGGCTTTTGCATACCGGGAATGATTATGGCTTCGGAGAGTTTGTTGCGCAAGCATCCACATCCCGACGAGGCGCAAATTCGCGATGGACTGTCTGGCAATCTATGTCGCTGTACGGGCTATAATGCAATTGTCAAGGCGATAATGCTCGCCGCTGAAAAGGGGGGAGATTTATGGGCTCAATCGTAGCAAGAGATTTAAACCACGTACTGGATGTCAAAAGTGAACGCCCCGGTATTGTACTCTATGGCGGCGGCACGGATTTAATGGTGGAAGCGGCAGAAGTAGATTATTTGTTTTTACATCAAGTTAAAGAATTAAAGACAATTGAAGAAGATGCAAACTGGTTGACGATAGGTGCGGGGTGCAGCTTTACTGAGGTTTACGACTATGCTGGCACGCCATCGATACTAAAAGAGGCAATTGCCTATTTGGCTGCGCCGGCGATTCGCAATCTCGGCACAATTGGTGGCAATGTCGGCAACGGCTCGGCAAAGGCCGATACTTCGTTAATCTTCTTTGCGCTGGACGGCATAGTCAACTTGGCGTCAAAGCGCGGCAAGCGTTCTGTGCCTATAAAAGAGTTTTATTTAGATAGAAAAAAATTGGCGATTGAGAGCGACGAGATCATAACCTCGATTAGTTTGCCAAAGGCAAATTACGGCAGTTACTACTATAAAAAAATTGGCGCTAGAAAGGCGCTTGCCATTTCGCGCTTGGACTTTGTCGGCGTTTACCGCATTGTCGACGGCAAAATAGACCATTTAGCAGTGGCGATTGGCGCGATTGCACCGGTGATCATCAGGCGTCCCGATTTTGATAATATGCTAATCGGCTTGACGATTGAACAGGCTAAGGCGGCGCGAGCCGACTACCTCGCGCAGTACGACGACATCATCCAGCCGATTAACGGTCGCGTATCGGCGTATTATCGCAAGACGGTCACGATGAATTTATTAAATGATTTTTTAGATAACATTGGACTTTAACACCTGTTTAAGTGTATAATATTTACTGTATTGTAAATCGCTGTATGTTTAAAAGGAGTAAACTATGTTAGAACGTATGTTTAAGTTAAAGGAGAACAATACGACTGTCTCTACCGAAGTGGTTGCAGGATTGACGACGTTTATGACGATGGCGTACATCTTAATTGTCAACCCTAACATTTTAAGTGCTACTGGTATGGATCGCGGCGCGGTCTTTACGGCGACGGCGCTGGCGGCAATCGTCGGTACACTTTTGATGGCGCTGTTGGCGAATTATCCGTTTGCATTGGCGCCCGGTATGGGTCTCAACGCCTATTTCGCCTTTACAGTTGTACTGAGTATGGGGTATTCATGGCAAACTGCGCTGACCGCTGTATTCATCGAAGGTATAATCTTTATTCTGTTGACTGCAACAAACGTGCGCGAAATGTTGTTTAACAGCATTCCCTTAACGCTTAAGTCTGCTGTCAGTGCTGGTATTGGTCTGTTTATCGCCTTTATCGGCTTCCAAAACGCCGGCATTATCGTCAACAACGATGCAGTTTTAGTCGGTCTCGGCAACGTCAAGTCGCCGGTTGTCTTAATGGCTATAATCGGCATTATCATTACGGCTATTTTAGAGGCAAAAAAAGTAAAGGGAAGTATTTTAATTGGTATTTTGGCGACTTGGGTCATCGGTATGATCGCGCAGGTTACCGGCATATACGTGCCAAACTTTGAAACGACGTTCCCGGTAATTCCATCGGCAATTATGTCTGTACCGCCGAGTATTGCGCCAATTGCATTTCAATTTGACTTTTCGATATTAGGTAGTTTTGAAATATGGGTCGTCGTCTTTGCATTCTTGTTTGTCGACCTATTCGATACACTTGGAACACTAATCGGCGTATCTGAAAAAGCCGGTTTCTTAAATGAAAAGGGCGAGTTGCCCAACATCAAACAAGCGTTGTTTGCCGATGCGATTGCGACGACATTTGGCGCCTGCGTCGGCACGTCGACGACGACGACATTTGTCGAATCGGCAGCTGGCGTAGCCGATGGCGGTCGCACGGGATTGACGAGCGTCGTCACGACGATATTTTTTGCACTCGCCCTGTTGTTTTCACCGGTATTGCTCAGCGTTCCGGCATTCGCAACGGCTCCAGCACTGATTATCGTCGGCTTCTTTATGATGAGCTCCGTGACTAAAATCGATTTTTCTGATATCACAGATGCCGTGCCGGCTTTCTTGGCAATTATCATGATGCCGTTGACTTATAGCATTGCCGAAGGTATTGTTGCCGGTATCGTTTCTTACACGGTATTAAAAGTTGCCACTGGCAAAAGCAGAGATATACATCCGATTTTATTCGTTCTTTGTATCTTATTCATTTTGAAATATATCTTTGTATAATAGTTTAAACCCTATTTAATTGCGATGGCGGGGCGCGCTGTACACTGTACACGTGCGCCGCTATTTTTATATCGTCCATTTTATGTAGAGGAGGGGTACTATGAATCAAAAACTAACATCTCTATTAGAAATTGCCCGCGGCGAAAAAAAAGCCCAGTTGGTCTTTAAAAACGCCCGCGTCGTCAACGTCTATTCAGCTGAAATTGTAGAGTGTGACGTCGCGGTAGAGGGCGATAAAATTGTCGGTGTCGGCAGTTTTTCGGGCGAACGCGAGATAGATTGTACTGACAAGTATCTCTGCCCCGGGTTAATCGATGCTCACCTCCACCTCGAATCGACGATGGTCTATCCGTCGCAATTAGTCGAACAGGCGAGTTTGACGGGCACGACGACATTTATCGTCGACCCGCATGAGGCGGGTAATGTCGCCGGCAAGGCGGGTATAGATTTTATTATTGACGCGACAGAAAACGCGCCCGGCAACGTCTACGTGATGGTGCCCTCCTGCGTGCCGGCTAGTCCGTACGACGACAATGGCGCGACGCTCTTGGCGGCTGACTTGGCTACTTACTATAATCACCCGCGCGTATTGGGGCTTGGCGAGCTGATGAGTTCGAATGAAATCGTAGCGGGCGACCCCGTTATGCACGCCAAGATGGAAGCGTTTAAAGGTAAAATATTGGACGGACACGCCGGCAGCTTTGACGACAAAAAGTTAAATGCCTATCGCTTTTGCGGCGTCGAAACCGATCACGAATGCACGACTTATCAGGATGCCCTGCGCGAATTGCGCTGTGGTATGTACGTACACATTAGAGAGGGCAGTGCAACTAAAAATATGGACGCCATCGTCAGTGGTATCGTCGAAAATGACCTGGTGACGAATCGCTTTAGCTTTTGTACGGACGACAAGCACATTTCCGAAATTATTGAAAGGGGTCATATTAGCTATTGCGTGCGCCGAGCGGTCGAGTTGGGGCTGGACCCGATTGTCGCCATTCAAATGGCGACGATTAACCCGGCGACTTGTTATAATCTCAAACACTTAGGGGCGATTGCAGCGGGTTGTCAAGCCGACTTTATAATATTAAACAATTTAGAGCACTTTGCCATCGACTGTGTCTACCATAGGGGAAAACGAGTGCGTCCAATAGAAAACTATAGGATTCCCGAAGTCGATCGCGCGCTGCTCAACACGATACATTTGGCGCCCTACAAACGCGCCGATATTCAGCTTGAAGCAAAGACTGAAATGCCAGTAATCAATATAATCGACGGTCAAATACTGACGAGGAAAACCGTTGAGCGATTGCCGCAAAGCGACGGCTATTTCACTGCGAATCGTGAATATAACAAAGTCGTCGTCTTTGAAAGACATAAGGCGACCGGTTTGGTCGGCGTCGGCGCCTTGAAGAATTACAATATAAAAAATGGCGCAATCGCCTCGACAGTTTCACACGATTCGCATAATTTAATCGTAGTAGGCGACAACGATGATGACATTTTAGCTTGCGTAGAAAAAATGTGTGAAATCGGCGGCGGATACTGTATAGCCAGCGGCGGTGAAATACTACAAGCCGTCCCGCTCGAAATAATGGGCTTGATGAGTCGACAGGATTATCACACTGTTGAACAAAATATATCTAAGACGCTTGAGCACGCCCGGACATTGGGCGTCAATCAACAAATCGACCCGTTGATTACGCTATCGTTTTTATCTTTGACAGTTATTCCGGAAATCCGCATTATTCCACGCGGCGTTTTTATCGTGGAGAACTGAATTCGAATAGAGCAATCTAAATGCGCTCTAAAAGATATGGTTAAAGAAATGGAGTGAGAAGTGGGAAAAATAAAAAAAGAGAAAATAAATGCTAAGGGGTTGTCAATAGATGTATATACTGAAGATTATAAAAATGATTATATTAGTTTAACTGATATAGCGAGGTATAAGACGGATGAACCTTATATAGTTATAAACAGTTGGTTTAAAAGCAGAGATCATATTGAGTTTTTAGGATTGTGGGAAGCAATGCACAATGAAAATTTTAAACCTAGCGAATTCGATAGGTTTAGAAATGAAGCGGGTAGTAATGGCTTTGCTTTGTCTCCGCAGAAATGGATAAAATCAACTAACGCAATAGGCGTTGTTTCAAAATCAGGTAGATATGGAGGAACTTATGCACATAGCGATATTGCTTTAGAGTTTGCGTCTTGGATTTCGCCATTGTTTAAACTTTATGTAATTGAAGATTATCAAAGACTTAAAACAGACGAAAATTCAAAATTAGCACTTACATGGAATTTACATCGAGAAGTTGCGAAAATCAATTATAAAATTCATACTGATGCTATAAAAAATTACTTACTTACAGACCTTACCAAAGAGCAACTGGCTTTTAAATATGCAAATGAGGCTGATATGCTTAATGTTGCACTATTTAACAAAACAGCGAAACAGTGGCGGGATGAAAATGTTGATTTAAAAGGGAATATGAGAGATTATGCTAGTCTTAATGAACTTTTGGTATTATCAAATATGGAAAGTTACAATGCTATCTTAATTGAAAAGGGAATAGACCAAGCAAGTAGGATGGTTGAGCTTAGAAATCTTGCAAGAACTCAACTTGTAGCACTTGAAAAGTTGAATGATACAAGTATAAAAAGGTTACAAAAAAAGTAATTTAAATACTTATATAGTAAGATGGTGTATAGGTGGACTGAGTATGAGTAAAAAAATAATAAAATCTAACTTCATAGATAGCGCGGATGTTGCGCAGCTGAATTTGCGCGCCAATTATTACATGCTAATTAAAGACGGCGTCATCGTCGATTTGGTCACCGAAATACCGGCTGACTGGTCGGCTGTGTCAATTGTCGATTACAGTGCTGGGTTCGTGATACCGCCTTTTGTCGACGCCCACGTACACGCGCCGCAGTACAACAACAGGGGGCTCGGACTCGACATGGAACTGCTCGATTGGCTGGATACCTACACTTTTCCGGAGGAACGCAAGTTTGGCGCTGCCGATTACGCAAAGCGAACCTATAAACAGTTTATCAATGCGCTATGGCGCAACGGCTCGCTCGCCAGCGTGGTCTTTGCCAGCATTCACAAAGGAGCATCGCTGGAATTGGCTAATTTGATGATTGCAGCGGGGTTAAAGAGTTTTATTGGCAAGGTCAATATGGATCAGAACAGCCCCGATTATTATATTGAGGATGGCGCGGAAAGCTTTGCCGAAACGCGGGCATTTATCGATGCGATACCGCATAGTGCCAGAGTAAAGCCGATTATTACACCGCGCTTTGCACCGAGCTGTAGCGCTGAACTCTTGGTTAAATTGGGCGACTTGGCAAAACAGAGCGGATTGTCGGTACAGTCCCATTTATCGGAAAATCAAAAGGAAATCGACTGGGTTAAGTCACTGTTCCCCAATTGTGAAAGTTACGGCGATGTCTACGACAGCTGTGGTTTAATGGTACCCGATTACAAGACGATTATGGCGCATTGCGTCTTTTTAAAGGAGAGCGAAAAGCGGCTGTTGAGCGATAAACAAATCGTCGTGGCGCACTGTCCGCATTCCAATGCCAATTTGGCGAGCGGCATAGCGCCGATTGCCGAATTTGTCGCGCGCGATATTCCAGTTGCGCTCGGTTCTGACATTTCTGGGGGCAATGATATGTTTATTGGACGCGCCATGCAATTGGCGTTGATGTTATCGAATATGTACTGGGTGCACGAGGACAAGTCCTATGGCAAGCTGTCGTTTGAAAACGTCTTTTACTTTGCGACGCGCTCGGGCGGCAAGTTGTTTGGTGAGCTAGGCGCATTTGATGTCGGTTACGCGGCGGACTTTTTAGTGATTGACGACAGCGGTTTGCGCGATCTAAACGAAAGAAATTTAAAAGAGAGGTTGCAGAGGTTTGTCTACTGTGGTGACGATAGACAAATAAGCGAACGCTATATCGATGGCGAAATAGTCAAAAAGCCGTTTGATATATAGTACATGACATGACGAGAAAGCTTAGATTGTCAGAAAGCGCTAAGCGCAGAGTCCTTCCACATTTTAAAGTCATATAAAGCCCAGTGCGGTGTTTCTTATTAAATTACCTACACTTGCTTGTTTTAATCTTGATGAATATTAACGAAAGACTAGTCGTTACGAGATTGGCAATTTACGTTTAATAATAGCATTTGAAACGTCCCTACGCTCCAAGTCTCATGCAGCCATTAAAGTGTCTATATCGCTTTTCGGTCTTACAAAGCCCAGTGTGATTTTTTTCTAATTGAAATAAAAAACAAAAAAACCAATGTTATTTCACAAAAGTTTGTTTTATTGAAATAAGAATGCTATAATTAGGTTATTATTTCAAAAGGAGCCAATATGTTTACTGAAAAAAGAGCAGGCTATTTTAAAGTGAATTTAAGTGGAGCATTGGAGTATAAATCATTTTGCCCATCTGCATTGCCGTTGAGTGAACCACTAAGCATTGATGGAGAAATGGCACGATTGTTAATTGAAGCACATAAGCGCTTAGCTGTGCTCGATGAGAGAGCTCAGTACATACCCAACATGGAACTATTTATTTCCATGTACGTTCAAAAAGAAGCTTTGTTATCTTCTCAGATAGAAGGAACACAGGCGACTTTAGAAGATATATTTGAGCCTACAAAAGATGATAATATAAACTTAAATGTCGAAGAGGTGGTCAATTACGTCAAGGCGACCGATTACGCTTTGGAACGCCTTAAAGAATTGCCACTTTGCAATAGATTGTTGCTTGATACACATCGTATTTTAATCAGTGGTATTAGAGGTCAAGAAAAAAATCCAGGTGAATTTAGAAAGAGTCAAAACTGGATAGGTGGTAGCGGTAGTACTTTAAAAAATGCTGTTTATATTCCACCTAACCAAGAAGACATGAAGACGTTTCTTTATAATTTAGAAGTATACATGAACGCTGAAGATAAAGAAGATTTACTAATAAAGTCAGCGCTTATTCACTATCAATTTGAAACAATACATCCATTTTTAGATGGCAATGGGCGCATTGGCAGACTGCTTATAGTATTGTTTTTATTAGAGAAAAAGGTCATATCTACGCCAGCTATATATTTGTCGTTTTATTTAAAACAGAATCGCATAGAGTATTACGACAGAATGAGTGAAGTGAGAAGAACGGGCAACTATGAACAGTGGGTAAAATTTTTTTTAGAAGGTATTATCTTTTCTTGTGAAGATGCAATTGAAGTTTCAAAACAGCTTATTAATTTGCGAAATATTCAAACTGAGCAAATAAATGATTCAAAGTATACGATTAAAGCCAAAAAGAGTATATTTAAGCTATTTGACTACATAACAAAACACCCAATTTTTGACATAACAATGGCGGCGAAAAACTTAAATCTTAGTTACAACACTGTTGCATCAGCGGTGAGTAAACTTGTCGATTTGGGTATAATAGAACAATTTAACAGACAAGCAAGAAATAGAGTTTATATCTATAAAGACTATGTTGAAATTTTGAAGACGGGAACGGAATAGCTTGTCTCTTGCGCTCGCGCTTCTTTGTCTTGTCGAGCGGAGGCGCAGCCGTAGTCGAGACGTCTCGCATTTGACTTTAACGTTTTTCCTTTCCACTACTGTTTTTTACTTATTCACATCAATATAATTATACAGCGTAAATTTAGAAATGCCAAAATACTCGGCGACCTTGTCGCCCGATTTTGTGATTAAAAAAGCGCCGGCGTCATTTAAGAAGTTAATCGCCTTAATTTTTTCGCTCTTCGTCATCAGCGGCGCCGGTCTGCCGATTAACTTGACCGATTCGGCGATTAAATCGTCTAATACTTCGGCTACGTTTTGCGTAATGCGCTCCGGCTCCTCACCTTGTTCAGCCATGTCCGGTTTCATTAACGTCTGTATTAAGTCGTCGGCGACGATTAGACTATCGATATTAAAATTAATGCAAAAGACGTATCTGACTTGATCGTTTTCATCTTTGATATAAAGCGTGCTCGACTTTAGCGTTTTACCGCTCTTGGTGCGCGTAAAATAGCTGTGCTTGTCCTTTAACAGGGCGTGATCAGACGCCAGCGCATCCATCACGGCATGCGAAGGTCCATCGCCGACCTTGCGGTCGCTGACGTGCGGATTCTTTATGTAAATAAGAGAAGAATTGAGCGATTCCGGATTGACCTCGTGAATCACGACTTCACAGTATTTGCCAAATTGTAGTGCCAATAAATCGGCAATAGATTTGAGTGTTTCCAGTAAATTCAAAATGCTACCTCCAAAAATTTTTTTACCAACTAAATATTATTTATGTGATTCTTGATGTTCTCGTAAAAAAGGAATATAATTAATGTATAGAATAAGATGAGTACAATATAATTATAACACAATTACGCGATTGTTTCACATTGATTTGATTAAAAGGAGGGACTATGTTATTGATAGGCAATGGTAAAGTGGTAACGCGCAATAAAAACGATGAGTTTTATGACTGCGGTGCCGTTTTAATCAAAGATGGTCGCATTTCTGAAGTCGGTCAGAGTGAGCAGTTGTCTAAAAAATATAGTTCTGCCCGCTACATAGACGCCAAGGGCGGTCTCATTATGCCGGGCTTGATTAATACACACGATCACATTTACAGCGCTCTGGCACGCGGCATGCTGAGAAAGGGCTATGCGCCGACAAATTTTTTGGAAATATTAGATGGCATGTGGTGGGCAATTGACAACGCCCTCACGTTGGAACAAGTCGAGAGTTCGGCACTGGCAACTTATATGGAGTGCATAAAGAACGGCGTGACGACTATATTTGATCATCACGCAAGCTTTTCCGCAATTGACGATAGCTTGTTTACCATTGCCGACGTCGCGCGGCGCGCCGGTGTCAGGAGTAACCTTTGCTTTGAAGTGTCTGATCGCCACGGGCGCCAAAAAATGAAGGATGCCGTGCGCGAAAACGTCAACTTTATAAACTACGCGATGAACGATCAAAGCGATATGATCACTGCCATGATGGGACTGCACGCCTCGTTTACACTAAGTGACGACACTTTGGCTTACGTACGCGATCAAAAACCGGACGGCGTCGGCTATCACGTTCACGTCGCCGAGGGTATCGAAGATTTACAGGACAGCTTAAGGCAGTATGGCAAACCGGTCGTGCAGCGTTTGATGGACTGGCAAATCTTGGGCGAAAAGAGCATTGCCGTGCACTGCGTCTACCTGAATCCGACTGAAATTAGGTTGCTGCGCGACAGCGATACCATGATGGTACACAATCCGGAGTCCAATATGGGCAATGCCTGCGGCTGTCCGCCGACCCTTAAAATCTATCAGGCGGGCGTTTTGAGCGGCCTCGGTACAGATGGTTACACGCAAGATGTAATCGAATCGTGGAAAGTCGGCAACGTCTTACACAAACATCACTTAGCCAATCCAAATGTCGCTTGGAGCGAACTGCCCGACATGCTCTTTAGGGGCAATGCGGCAATCGCCAATCGCTACTTTAAAACTAGACTGGGCGCGCTGGAAGTCGGCGCTGCCGGCGATGTCATCATTTCTGACTACAACCCTTATACGCCAATTAATAAAGATAATGTAAACGGGCATATACTGTTCGGCATGCAGGGGAATTCCGTAACGACTACAGTAATTAATGGACAAGTCGTGATGCAAAATAGAGAGCTCATTACATTAGATGAAGAGAAAATAACGGCACAAATTCGCAGTTCGGCTGCCGAATTGTGGGGCGTTTTGAACGAGTAAAGGGGAAGATAACGATGATTGATTTTAAGGTTAATGGTCAGTCTGTCAGTGCCGCTGCCGATCGTCGCTTAATTGACGTTTTGCGCGATGACTTGCGCATTACCTCCGTTAAAGAAGGCTGTTCAGAGGGCGCCTGTGGCACCTGTACCGTATTGATTGACGGCAAAAAGCGAACCGCTTGTAAACAGAAAATCGCCAAATTGGCAGGTGCCGAAATCACCACGATAGAGGGGTTGAGCAGGCGCGAAAGAGAAGTCTTTGAATACGCCTTTGGCTTTAGCGGTGCAGTGCAATGCGGTTTTTGCATACCGGGCATGGTGCTCAGCGCCAAGGCGCTATTTATAAACAACATCAATCCGACTCGCGAAGCGGTCGGCAAGGCAATTCGCGGCAATATTTGTCGCTGTACCGGCTACGTCAAAATAATCGATGCCATTATGTTAGCCGCAGAATACCTCAGAACGGATAAGCCGATTGCAGCCGCGCCCTCTGCCGCCAAGGTTTCGCAGCACTATTCGCGCGTCTATAATCGCGATAAAGTATTGGGCATAGGTAAATACGTCGACGATTTGACGTTTGACGGCATGATTTACGCATCGGCGCTACGCGCTGAATACCCGCGCGCCAAAGTAGTTAAAATAGATACATCAGAAGCCGAAAAGCACCCGCATTGCATTAAGATACTGCGCGCTGCCGACGTCCCTTACAATAAGACGGGTCACATCGTTCCAGATTGGGATGTTCTGATAGCCGAAGGCGATTACACGCGCTATTTGGGCGATGCCATCGCATTGGTGGCAAGCGATGACAAGGCTTATTTAAAAGAGATAAAAGATTTAATTAAAGTGACATACGAAGTGGCAGAGCCGATTACCTGTCCGGCTGAGGCAATGCGGCCAGATGCGCCCAAACTGCATGAAAAAGGCAATGTCTTGGCACGCGAAAGGCTTAAATTGGGCGATGTTCAGGCGGCTAAGGAAAAAGCAGTACACATTGTCACGCAAAAATATATTACGCCATTCCAAGAGCACGCCTATATGGAACCGGAGGCGGCGATTGCCGTTCCCGAGGGCGACGTATTACATATGTATACGGCATCGCAATCGGTCTACGACGAGCAAAAAGAAATCTCGCGCATGCTGAAAATCGATCCGCAAAATGTACACTGTCACGCCATGTTAATCGGCGGCGGCTTTGGCGGCAAAGAGGACATGTCGGTACAACACCACGCGGCGTTAATGGCTTGGCATGAGCAAAGACCGGTAAAAGTGATTTTGTCGCGTCAGGAGAGCCTCGTCGTATCGGTCAAAAAGCACTGGGCTGAAATCGAAATGACGACGGGCTGTGACGAAGATGGCAAGTTGTTATTTACAGAGGCAAAAATTATCACCGATACCGGCGCCTACGCCTCTTTGGGCGGTCCGGTTTTACAGCGCGCCTGCACGCACGCAGCTGGTCCATACAATTATCAGAACATAGATATCGAGGGAATTGCCTGTTATACTAACAATCCGCCGGGCGGTGCATTTAGGGGATTTGGCGTATCGCAGAGTAATTTTGCAATGGAAAACAATCTAAATCTATTGGCTAAGAAAGTGGGCATTAGCGCTTGGCAGATTCGCTACATCAATGCCGTAACGCCGGGCGACGTGTTGCCCAATGGTCAAATCGTCAGCGCCGACTGTGCGCTCAAACAGACTATAAAAGCCTTAAGAGAAGATTTTCAAAACAATAAAAACGTCGGCATTGCCTGCGCCTTTAAAAACAGTGGTATCGGCGTCGGCTTACCCGATATTGGACGCTGCATCATTTCGGTAGAAGACGGCAAACTACACGTCAGAACATCGGCGGCTGACATCGGTCAGGGGTCGACGACAGTGTGTTTACAAATTGCCTGTCAAACCACTGGATTAGCGCCCGACAAGGTCGTCATTGAAGCGCCCGACACAGTGCGCACGCCTAATTCGGGCACTACGACGGCGTCGCGTCAAACGCTATTTACCGGGCAAGCTGTGCGCAAAGCGGCGAGTCTATTTATGGAAGATTTTGACGGCGTGGACTTAAAAGCCTTAAACGGTAAGCGTTACTTTGGCGAATACAGTGGCATTACCGATCCAATGGGTTCACCAAAACCGAACCCGGTATCGCACGTCGCCTACGGTTACGCCTCGACTTTAGTCGTGTTGGACGATGCCAAGCGACTCTCTAAGGTCATTGCCGCCTACGACATTGGACGCGTCATCAATCCCAAGTCGGCAGAGGGGCAGATAGAGGGCGGCGTCGTCATGGGTCTCGGCTGGGCGTTGACCGAAAACTATAAAATCGAGCAGGGCGCTTTAAAATTCAGTTATGGTTCCTTGGGCTTACCGCGCAGCACCGATGTGCCGCCGATAGAAGTGCGCTTTTGCCAGTCGCCCGATTTGGCTGAGGAGGCATACGGTGCGAAGGGCGTCGGCGAATTGGCGATGATTCCGACCGCGCCGGCGATTGCGGGCGCTTACTTTGCCGCTGACGGTGTGCTGCGCGACACCATGCCGCTCGTCGATACGCCCTATTCAAAATGAGAAGAGATAGAGTCAGACAAATCGTCGAACAGCTCGCGCTGGGCGTCAACGTCTTAGTGACCGGTCCGCGCCAAATTGGCAAGTCGACACTGTTCGATAAAGTTTTAGAGGCAATTGACAGCTATTTGTACATCGAGACTAAAAAGATTGGCGATTCAGTATATCTACACTGCAATGGTCAGCGCGCCGTTATCGGCAGGCGTACTGGCGACGTAATGCGCGTTGAGAAAAACGGATTCGATATCGCAAGCGTTGCGCTGAGAGACTTCTTGGCGTCCGATGAGGTCGTTTTGGCGATTGACGAGATTGGGTTTTTAGAGGCGAAAGAAACCGAGTATCTCGACTTAATCGTCAAATGCGCTCAGCAAAAGACACTGTTTGCAGTCGTGCGCGAAAACGATCACGCGTTAAAGAATCGCTTGGCAGAATTACAACCGTACAAACTGGTAAGACTAAATAAATTGAATAATCCAATAAAATTATACTAATTGTCATCTTGACTGCGCACGAAATGACAGCATGTTTTGTCATCTCGACTTTATGGAGAGATCTCGTATTTGACTTTAAACTGATGATTTCTCTTTGCGCACGAAATGACAAACGCGACGAGATATTGGGGTGAGATAATGAGTGATAGAATGGTACCATTATCCTTTCGGGCGCTGCTCAATTGGGTATTTGGCGAAGTGCAAAGTCAAAATAGCATTTTTGGCATTGGGCGCTACTATCGTCATGCGGGCAAGGCAATTAAATTTTTGGACGCTGAAATAGAACTGCCCTGTGGACCGGCAGCTGGTCCGCACACGCAGCTGGCGCCAAATTTAGTTGCCGCCTATTTGACGGGTGCGCGTTTCTTTGAACTAAAGACCGTACAGACCTTGGACGGCGAGGATTTAGAAGTCGCCAAACCCTGTATTTGGGCGGGCGATGAGGCGTATAATGTGGAGTGGTCGACTGAACTGCGCGTCGAACAGGCGATGCAGGAGTACATACACGCCTATATAATATTACAGCTTTTGGCACGCGAATTAAACTTGGGCGACCCGGCAAAATTCGTCTTTAATATGTCGGTCGGCTACACCTTAGAGGGCATTCAGTCGGAAAAGATAGACAATTTTATAAACGGTTTAATTGATGCTTCGAGCACCGCGATATGGGCGAATGCAATAGCCGATTTAAAGGCGAATATGCACCTGTTTAAAATTGTAAATTCAGCCGATATCGAGTCGCTCAGTCCACACGTCTGCAGTTCGATTGCACTCAGTACAATGCACGGCGCCAAGCCGTCTGAAATCGAACCGATGTTGCGTCATTTAATCGGCAACAAGGGTTTGCACACTTATTTAAAAATGAATCCGACATTGCTCGGTTACGACAGGGCGCGTCAGTTACTGGACGACGTCGGTTACAAGCATCTCGTCTTTGAGCGCAGTGCGTTTGAACACGATTTGCAATTTGCCGACGCCAAGGCGATGATCGAGCGGCTACTCGCATTTGCCAAAGAAAACGATAGACAGTTCGGCGTCAAGCTGACCAACACCTTCCCGGTGGCAATTACAGATGACACGCTGCCCGGCGAGATGATGTACATGTCCGGTAAGCCGCTCTTCGTGCTGAGTTTATCGGTTGCCATGTTGATTGCCGAAAACTTTCCGGATATAGCAATTTCTTATTCTGGCGGCGCCGACGTATTCAATATTCACGAGCTTTACGAGACCGGCATATCGCCGATTACCATCTGCACGACGCTGTTAAAAAATGGCGGCTATTATCGTCAGCAGCAGATTAGTGAAATGTGGCAATGTGGCGTGCAGCCGTCAAAGCTGAGCGTGGCAAAAATGGCAGCGCTATTAGAGCGCGTCACCGCCGATTCGCACTATCGCTCATCCAATCACTATAAAAAGCAAAAGGCAGGCGGCAATTTGCCGCAGCATCAGTGTTTTAGCCAACCCTGTCAACGCGGTTGTCCAATTGAACAGGATGTCTCCGCTTACATGTATTACGCCGAGCGCGGGCAATACGACGAGGCGATGCGCATCGTCTTAGAGCGCAATCCACTGCCCTTTATTACGGGCGGCGTTTGTTATGCTTTTTGTCAGGATAAGTGCGTTAGAAATCACTGTGATGACAATGTGTCGATTCGCGATGTCAAACTGCAAATTGCACAGCGTTCGACGGTTAGAACAATCGCTGGCATCGCGCCCAATGGCAAGACCGCATTGGTAATTGGCGGCGGCGCATCTGGCATGGCGACGGCGCATCTCTTGGCGCGGCAGGGCTATGCGGTTAGCTTACACGAGCGCGCCGAACAGCTGGGCGGCATTTTGACAAAAGTCATTAAAAATGAACCCAATTTACAAAGTTATATCGACGCCGACCGCGCGATACTGGAAAACCTCGGCGTTACAGTCGTCACCAATAGTCAAATTGACGATTTAAGTGCCTGTTTAACGCGTTATGACCGCGTTTATTTGGCAATCGGTGCGACGGCGTTTGCCAAATTGCTCGGCATCGAAAAGGCGGCGCACGCGCAGCTGATTGAAGCTGCAAAAGAATTAAATATAACGTTAATTGGCGAAGCGGCGGCGCAAAAGAAGACCTCGGTCGTAGAGTGTATCGCCAGTGCCTGGCAGGCAGTTGGCGAAAGTGCAATAGGCGTAGCGCGACCGAACTTTAGCAGTTGCGACACCCACGATAAAAAGGGCATTTTAGAGGTCGTTCAGGACGACGATGCCAAACGCTGTTTACACTGTGACGGCGTCTGTGAAAACTGCGTCGACGTATGTCCCAATCGCGCCAATATCGCACTGCATATCGAGGGCCTTACGCAGCCGGAAATACTACACTTTGACGATTTTTGTAACGAGTGCGGCAACTGCACCATGTTTTGCCCCTATGACGGCGCACCCTATCTCGAAAAGACGACCTATTTTTCGGGTAGGGAACACTTTGAAAATAGTTCTAATCCCGGTTTTTGCCTCGTTGGCGACGAGGTACTATATCGCCAAGGCGATGTCGTCGAGCAGTGCCGGGTTGAAGATTTAGAGGGCGCGCTGCGCTCGATTGTAGAGTATGTGATCGATGATTATTCGTTTATCATCCCGAAAGAGGGGGAGTGATCTCGATTTTTACCGCAATTGAAACGCGACTGGTGCTGATGTCGTTCCGCAATTTGGGTTCACTAGGAATACGGTGAAAGCGATGACTGCGTATATAATAGAATTGAAACGAAAGCACTGCGCTTATATCGACGGCAAGTATTATTCTTTTAGGTGGCAGCGCTACGCTAGAAACTCAACCGCCTGGTCGTAAACGCAAGCGTTTGCTGCTCGGCCAAGCAACCAGACTACAAAGAACAATACCTCCCGTCGCGCTTAGCACTTTCTGACAATTCATAATAGCTTGTCATCTAGCTGAGCGGCTAAGCACGGCGAGGCGTATTGGCACTTTAAAATTGCGCTGCACTTGACGAGTAGGGGCGTATCAAAAGATTTTCGGAGCGCGTTGCGTAAAAGCCGCAGGAGGCGGCTTTAGCGAGGCTTTGCAGGAGGGAACTACGCAGCGTTAGCATAAGCGCTTCGATAAATTCCACCATTGCCCCGTCAAGCGAGGAGTCGTGCCGCAATTTAAAGTACCAATAAGCCCAGTGCGCTGTTACTTTTAACTTTTTAACAGGAGATTACATTGAAAATAATACTATCGCCCAGCAAATTACAAACTGAAAAAACTATTTTCGAATGTCAGCGCCCGCCATTGGCGCCGCAAAAGACCACCTATTTAATGGAACAATTAAAGGCGATGTCCTACCAATCGCTCAAGTCATTTTACAATGTCAAAGACAAAATCGGCAAGCAGGTCTACGATCAACTGCACGCCGAAGCTGTAAGGCAATGCGATACATTCGGCATGTACAGCGGCGTCGTCTTTAAAGAAATCAATGCGGAGAGTTATGATGGTCGGCAACGCGATTACTTGCTGGAGCACGGCGTGGTATTGTCGGCGCTGTACGGCATTTTAGAAGCCGATATGGCAGTGCGCGGCTATCGCCTCGACATGACCAAGAAAATTTCCGATATTAATTTATACGACTATTGGCAGGACGAAGTCGATCAGTATTTTAGCGGCGTCGACCTCGTCGTCAATCTGGCGTCGAAAGAATTTAGCCGCATGTTAAAACATTACCGCGGTCATATGCTCAACATCCACTTTACCGAAGAACAGTCCGACGGCAAGTATAAAGTGGTTACGGTAAGGGCAAAGCAGGCGCGCGGTTTAATGTTCGATTACTTAGTGACGAACTGCATTACGGCGTTGGATGATATAAAGCGCTTTGACGAAGCCGGTTATAGTTACAATGCAGCGTTGTCCGACGAAGACAACTACTATTTTATTAAGTCGTACGGTCTTTAATTTCGATTGGCAATCACCATAGCCGATCGCACTGGCGTCGCTGACGATGTATGCGGTTGCTTGCAATCTGCGCGTCGCAAGTTTTTTATTTATCTCCTTGAATTTTTAAATAGGGATAAATAAAATAACGAAAGACTATTCGTTATAAATTACGTTATGTTTGATTGCAGATATCTATTTCTATTATTTTAGATTGTATCTCTGTCATTTCGCCTGCTCCTCTGTGTCATGTCGAGCGGAGGTGCAGCCGTAGTCGAGACATCTCGTAGTTTTGTCATTTCGAGCGACCAACGAAGTCGAGAAATCTCGCCTTTGACTTTGAATTTAACGTTTTTGACTTTCCTTTCCACTGCTTTATCATTTTTGAACATTTCATAAAAATTTTTGCATTTTAGCTTTAAATAGCATAATTTTAGTAGTATAATTGTAAATAGATATTAATCACTTTAGTCAGTCATCTACATCTTTGTATGTCATCGCGCGTTGCGCAGTATTTTACTTTAAGTAAAAGTTTACAGTTATTGGGCGCGATAAGCGCGTTTAATAATGGACAGTAAAGGGGGAAAGTTTGAAACAAAAGGAATTAAGAAGTAAATAAGGGCACGGCAAAAAGAGCACAAGAGAATTGTACAATGAAAAGTTTATATGGTGATAAAAGTT
>PDWJ01001808.1_pt1 | contig 24718 bp, 21 predicted proteins | sample 1430881 | NCBI WGS metagenome assembly PDWJ01 (sample SAMN01162460, study PRJNA174530) | Oral metagenome, whole genome shotgun sequencing project. | biome: Marine environment; feature: Marine mammal; material: Swab sample of the gingival sulcus; isolation source: swab sample of gingival sulcus...
GTTATGCCAATTCCCGAGATAAACAACATCCGTGTTTGAAACCAGGCACGAAAATGGTTGAAAAGGCCCTGAAAAGATATCCGGCAATCGACCTTTCCCACAATTTCCTGGTCGGATATTCCGAGTGCGATATCGAACTGGCCTGTCGAATCGGCCTCAAGGCATTTGGGATCGGAGGCAATCTCGGCCGGACTGACTATATTTCTGTTGCGTCGCTCCTGGATATCAGTCGAGATCTCTCAAGCTCGATAGTATCAGACTGTCAGTATCTTTATAGACTTGGACAGAGACAGGGTTGTCAGCCATTCGGTACTGGTCAGAGAATTTAAAAAAATCCAATTTTTTCGTAAAAAAGCCTTGCCTTGAGCCAGAGGCATTAGTATTACTATCTTAGAAGGCTTATTGCTATAATATCTCGTAGAAAATAGTGTTGAGTATTTCTCACAAGGAGGGTTTAATAATGGCAAATTTACAAGCATCATATATGGGTATTGACTTGAAGAACCCGATTATCGCAGGAGCAAGTGAACTAACGAGAAACGTCGCAAGTATCAAAAAGCTGGAGGAAGCTGGAGCAGCCGCGCTGGTCACGAAGTCATTGTTTGAAGAGCAGGTGCAATTGGAGCGTTTCAAACTCGAGGAAGAGGCGACGATGTATAGCGAACGTCATGCTCAAATGTCATCTCTGTTTCCTCAAATGGAACACGCTGGTCCCCAGGAACACCTCATGTGGGTCAAAAAATCGAAAGAAGCCGTGAGTATTCCTGTGATAGGAAGCTTAAATTGTGTCAACCATGAGACCTGGGTCGAATATGCGACAATGATGCAAGACACTGGCGTTGACGGACTTGAATTAAATTTTTATGCCTCTCCTCGCGATGCCGAACAGTCGGGAGCATCGATCGAGGACGAGCAGGTGGCAGTGGCTGAAGAAGTCGTCAAAGCCGTTTCGATACCTGTGAGCGTTAAACTCAGCCTGTTCTATTCGAATCCGTTACATGTGATTAGCCGCTTCGATAAGGCTGGTGTGAAAGGTATCGTGTTGTTTAACCGCCTTTTTCAACCGGATTTCGATATCGAGAAAGAACAGAATACGCTGCCTTTCAACCTCAGCAGTCATATTGACAGTCGGGTTCCCTTACGTTTTTCCGGGATGTTGTATGGAAATATTCAGGCTGACGTATGTAGCAACACTGGAATTTTTGAGGGAAGCGATGTTGTGAAGATGCTTTTGGCTGGGGCTGAATGTGTCCAGGTTGTGAGTACATTGTTTGTCAATAAAATGACGCATCTTCAAAAAATGCTCAAAGATGTCGAATCCTGGATGGATGGCAAAGGGTATGGCTTGCTCACAGATTTTAGAGGCAATATGAGTAAGAAGAACGGGAAAGATCCGTGGAGTTACGAACGCTCCCAATACGTCAAGCTCCTGTTCGAAGCTGAAAATATCATCAAAACAGCTCCGCTAGTCTAAATTGGCCAGTTAAAACCTGAAAGATTTTCGAAACCTTTTTTTAGGTTTAGCGTAGAACCTTTTCTTTTTTACCACCATATTTCGACCTGTTGGTACCACACTCGCAACAGGTCGAAATTTTTTTTCTCTCCTTCCCCTCGATTTCGCTAGAAATAAACTTGACATCCAACAGACAATTACATGCGTTCAGGAAAGTAGGATCATTGCCAAAGATGCGATACATGATGATCAAACAATCCAGACAGCGCTTCATACTATCATTTAAGGAGAAAATCCGATGTTTATTCCTGTTGGAGATACGCCGAACCCTCGTAATTACACGCCCTGGATGAATTGGCTGATCATTGCCGCGAATGTCGCGATCTACCTGTTTATCAGCCTGCCGAAATCATCGCAAGGCATCAATCTCAACGATCCTTTACTGCAAGAGTATGTCAACCTGCTTGCTCCGTCAGTGCAGTCAGTGCAGGCTCTACGGCAAATACTTGCTCAAACCAGTGCCTACGATCTCTTTGTGTTCGCCCACGGTTTTAAGCCAGGAGCGCCGCAGTTAAGCGATCTCTTCTTTTCCTTGTTTTTACATGGCGGGTTTATGCATTTGGCGGGAAACATGCTCTTTTTGTCGATTTATGGCGACAATGTCGAACATCGTCTGGGGAGAATCGGCTATTTGCTCACCTATTTAACGACCGGTGTAGCGGCAACGCTATTTTTTGCGCTGTTTGCCGGAAGATCGATGATGCCGTTGGTTGGAGCGTCAGGCGCTATTTCTGGAGTCCTGGGGCTCTATTTCCTCCTTTTCCCTCGCAATAAGGTGAAAATCTTTCTTGTACTGTTCCCATTTTTTATGAACATCATTCTGCTCCCTGCACGATGGGTGTTGGGCATCTACATTTTGGTCGATAATATTTTACCCTTTATTGCCGGTTCACAATCGAGCGTGGCATATGGCGCGCATATCGGAGGATTTTTTGCCGGATTGGCAATAGCCTGGAGTGGCGAACACATGGTCTGGCGCTGGCCCTGGACCGATCGCTTCCGGCAATTGGGAAGAAGAAGGTCGTCGAAACATCGAGCCGCAGTATCGAATGAACCTGCATCAACCTCACCCCTATCGAGCATCCGAACAGCATTGTCCCGGAAAAATCCGGAAGCAGCGATTCAGGGGCTTGCCCATATCGACAAACAGGGGCTTGCTGAATTAACACCGGCAGAATGTACGGTTCTGGCAAATTGGCTGGATGATCAAGGTCATCCCATTGCCGCGACCAGGTTGTTGCGAAGTTGCCTGGCCAATCATCCCGACGCCTATAATCTGGCAGATGTATATCTGACTCTAGGGCTTATGCGTCTGAAACAGGGCCAGCCGACAGCCGCCTATCAGCACTTACTCAATGTATTCGACTATCAGCCCGGCCCCGAAACCATCAAACGCGCCCGGCAAGCTCTGACCCAGATCGATATGTACCGGCGTCAACGCTGAAAATATTATCGAGGCTGATTTGCAAGGTATGGCTGATAACGCCAGCGTAGTTCGGTGCAGTGTTTGGAAATGTTCAGCAGGATGCCGATGGCGGTCAGGCACACGATCAGAGACGTCCCACCATGACTGATAAAGGGCAATGGCAGTCCTTTCGTCGGAAAGATCCCGGTCACGACACCGAGATTGATTGTGGCTTGAATGCCGATTAGTAAAGTCAGGCCAAAGGCGGTAAAAGTGCCGAAAAGATCCGGGGCGTTAAATGCAATCGTAATGCCTCGCCATATTAAGATGCCGAATAAAACGATCATGACCACTGCTCCCAAGAAACCTAACTCTTCACCAACCGTCGAAAAAATAAAATCAGAATACGGTTCCGGCAAATAAAAGAGTTTTTGCTGGCCTCGCCCCAGTCCGACGCCGGTTAGCCCGCCTTTTCCAATCGCGATCAGTGACTGAATCAACTGATAGCCAGCCCCTCTGGGATCTTTCCAGGGATCGAGAAACATCATGATTCGTTTTTGCTGGTAGGGATTTGCCCAGGCAATAAATGAAATAATTGGCAGGGCAAGAGCACCGACTCCAAACATGTGAGATAAACGAACCCCCGCGATGAACATGATCGGCAGCACCAGGGCAACGATATTCACTGCGGTTCCGAGATCCGGCTGCGAGACAATCAGCGAGAAAAACACGCCGAGAATAATCAGGCTGGGAACGACCGTAAATGTGAAACTTTTAATTTTCTCTTGCTTTTTCACCATGTAATAGGAAAAATAGAGCACGGCAATCAGTTTTGCCAGTTCTGATGCTTGAAAGGTGCGAAAGGTCCCGATTTGCAGCCAGCGCCGGGCATTATTGATTTTCGCTCCGATGCCCGGGACCAACGTGAGTATAAGCAGAGCTAAGGCGAGAAAAAGCAGTGGGATAATGACGCCGGGCCGCCGGTAGAAATGATACGGGATCATGGAAATGATAATCATCACCGTGATTCCCAGCAGAATGGAAAACAGGTGACGCAGGAGAAAATAATGTTCGGTTTTTCTGGTGTCGGCATGAATACCGCTGGTGCTGTACACCATAATGATGCCGAATCCGACAAGCAGCAAAACCACCGACAGTAAAATTTTGTCTGATGAAAGGGACATCACGAAAATGAAAAATGAAGAATAAAGAGTGAAAAGGTATGACGACAATTTTTCACTTTTCACTTTTCATTCTTCATTGCCTTTTACCGAATTTTCAGGGTTGCCAAGCTCAATAAGGCCAGCAGAATCGAAATAATCCAAAATCGCACAATGACTTTGGGTTCTTCCCAGCCTTTTAATTCGAAATGATGATGGATCGGGGCCATTCTGAACACTCGTTTTCCCGTCAATTTAAAAGAAGCCACTTGAATGACGACCGATAGCGCCTCTATCACGAATACCCCACCGATAATGGCAAGCAAGATTTCATGTTTTGTCAAGATGGCGACAGTTCCTAGTGCTCCACCCAGCGAAAGCGAGCCAATATCACCCATAAACACCTGAGCCGGAAAGGTATTGAACCAGAGAAAGCCCAGCCCTGCGCCTAAAATTGTGCCGCAAAAGATCGTGAGTTCTCCCGCTCCTCGCACGTAGGTGATATTCAAATATCCTGCCAACAAGGTGTGTCCGGTCACGTACGCCAGCCCGGCAAATGAGAAGGCAGCAACAATGCTCGGGCCAATAGCTAACCCGTCAAGCCCGTCGGTAAGATTGACAGCATTCGAAGTTCCGGTAATCACAAACACCACGAACGGGATATAGAACAGCCCTAAATTCGGATACAATGATTTAAAAAATGGAATGCTGAGCGTGGTCATAAACGAACCGTCCACATTGATATAAATATAGAGGGCGATCAGCAGCGAAATTCCAATCTGACCGGTCAGTTTATACTTTGCTGCCAGGCCTGCCGAATGTCTTTTGACCAGCTTCAGATAATCATCAAAAAAGCCGATAATACCAAACCCGGCGGTCGAAAGCAGAACGATCCAGATATGCTTGTTAGTCAAATCTGCCCAGAGGATCGTGGCAACAAAAACCGCAATGAGAATCAACAAGCCTCCCATCGTCGGCGTTCCCGCTTTGCCGAGATGGCTTTTTGGCCCCTCTTCCCTAATCTGCTGGCCGATTTTATACTGCCGCAAGCGCTGAATCAACCAGGGCCCCAGCGCCATGCTGATGATCACGGCAGTCAGTGTGGCTGCAAAGGTTCGAAACGTGATATATCTGAAGACCCGAAATGCCGGGATAAAATCTCGTAATGAGTCAAAGAAATGAAAAAGCATAACATCGTCTCAAGTGAACTACAGTAACGAAAGTGAAACGTGAAAAGTTGTAACACCTGCACTTCCTTAACGTTAGAATTACAACTTGAGTCACTTATATCTTTCCTCCCTTTGTTCCTTTTGTTCCGCTATAGCCGGCGAGTATATTCGATTCGTAAGAAAAAATCAAGGTATTTTTTTCACGATGCCGTTTTAAGGCCAACTCAATCAATTCGTCTGTCAGCACCGTGAACGATTTGCCGGAGGCTTCCCATAAATAGAATGCCAGCGAACCGGGAATCGTATTGACCTCATTGACAAAAATTTTCCCGCTCTGACGATCGGTCAGAAAATCAACCCGTGCGACCCCCTGACACTGCAAGGTCAAAAACGCCTGTTTCGCAAGATATTGAATGGTCTCACTCATTTTCGGAGAAATATCCGCAGGCAGCTTTCTTTTGGCTCCGCTCATACCTTTGGCGGCACTGCCGCTGATGTATTTATCGTCAAAACTCAGCACCTCGAGTCCCCCGACCGGCTCTTCGCACACAGAAGCTTCCACATGGTCATGGTCCCCCAGAACCGAACAATTAATTTCCCGGAGATTCGAAACAGCCTCTTCGACCAGGATACGCTGCGAAATCGTTCGGACTGTGTCGATAGCCTCTTCCAGCGTCTTGCGGTCAGCAACATTGGCAACTCCGATACTCGACCCCAGGGCGACGGGCTTGACGATGACCGGATAGCAAAATTGGTGCTCAATCTTTTCAAACATATCTTCACGGTCGTGAATCCATTCCTGGGAAGAGAAGGCAAGATAGCGAACGATTGGCAGGTTGGCGGCCTGCAGAATCATTTTTTGGATGACCTTATCCATGCCAACCGCCGAAGCCAGCACATCGGAACCGACATATGGGATATTCATCAATTCCAACACACCCTGTAACGCGCCGTCTTCCCCGTGGGTCCCGTGCATCACCGGGAAAATCACATCAAGTTTATCGACAATTCGTTTTTGAAAGAGAGTGTGCGGGTAATAAAAGAGCATCTGGTCAGAGCTGACAGAAGGCATGACTTTTTTGCAGGATGCCACGAATTGGGCGAGATTTTTATAGCTCTCAATGTCAGTCAGTCCTTCCCCGATATACCAGCTTCCCTCTTTCGAGATGTAGATCGGAACCACCTCGTATTTCGAGTCATCTATTGCATGTATCGTCTGGATAGCGGAAATAATCGAAACTTCATGCTCGACCGAGCGTCCGCCAAACACAACACCGACTTTGATTTTCATTGTTTCGTTTTTAGCCACGAATTTCACGAATAACACAAATGAAGTAATTGGACAACATGGATTGCACATTTTCCTCCGTTCGTCCTGGGCTTGTCGAAAGGTTCGTCAAAGGATGGCGATAATTTTGTCCAAGTGCTTATACCAGGCGCACACTGAAATTTCCAGCCTGTACCGCCCAGCCCTTTCTCAGAGCAGTTCAACCGATCGCTCTATGCAATTTTTGCGTCTTCAACCTTCGTGTCATTCGTGTCATTCGTGGCTATTCATTATAGGTATCCGGCAGATCGTTCTCATAGAGCACGACATCACCGGATTGCACCATCGTCCACAGATGCTGATTGGCATCTGTCAGATTTTTTGCAGCATAATACGACTCATACCCCGCGGTCTGTAACGCTTCTTGAATCGGACGGGTTTGCTGTTGTCCGACGAGGATGATATAATCACAGTTTGTTGCCGCCTGAACGCCAAACTCATAATTGAATTCATATTCGCGTTCTCCGAGCTCTACCATACCAGGAGAAATCAGAATCTTTTTTTTACCCTCAATGCCCTTTAAAACCTCTAAAGCCGACCGAGCGCCAACAGGGTTCGAATTAAAGGCATCATCGATAATCGTGATATTTTGTGAAGTTTTTTTTAATTCTAAACGGTGCGCTACTGGTATAAGGGTTCTAACGACCGATGCAATGGTCTTAACGTCGATACCGAGCTCGCATGCCACAGCGGAGGCAGCGAGAATGTTATAAATATTATGCCTACCCAACAGTTTGGTATGGAACACCGCCTGTTTGCCGTTTGGGGAATGGAAATCAAACGAACTGCCGGCCGACGATATTCGGATATTTCTGGCCGAATAATGCAATTCTGCTGAGTCGATGCCGAAAAACACTTTTTTCACCTGTGTCAGCGGGGCAAGCCCCTGGATATGTTCGTTGTCCATATTGAGAAATGCAATGCCGTCCGCAGGGAGTGACTCAATCAGTTCATGTTTAGTGTGCTTGATATTTTCAAGTGTTTTGAAGGTTTCCAAATGCTGCTCGCCAATTGCCGTCAAAATACCGAATTTCGGTGACACCAGATTGCAGAGTTCTCGAATATCGCCGCGCTGTTTGGCCCCCATTTCCGCGACAAAGATTTCATGCACTGGCGTTAACGAACTTCGGATGACCTTCGTGATTCCCATCGGTGTGTTATAGCTTTCAGGGGTCATGAGCACGTGAAAGCGTTCCGCCAGTATCTTGGTCACAATGGTTTTCGTGCTCGTTTTACCAAAACTGCCGGTGATGCCGATGGTCTGCAAACGCGGCATCTGCCGAATGCGTACGCGGGCATCATGATAGTAACGACGGTTGATGGCATTTTCAAGGGGCTGCATAAGGCCATTAGCCCCCAATGCCATGCCGAAGGAAACGGTCGAGAGTAGAGTCAGCATAAGCAGAACCATGGTTTTTACGACGAGCATGTCTGAAGAAGTCAGCAGCCAGCAGCCAATGATGCACAGGATGAAAAATATAGCGAGCATCGCGGCAAACAAACGAGTTGCGCGCTGAGTAAAGACGAGTTTCTTTTTGTCAGGGCCTTTCTGCCTCATCGAGAGCAGCAGCCCATAGCTTCCGCCCCACAAGAGAGAGGCAGAGATAGGTAAATTGAGAAACATGGGAACCAGAGCAAACAGGGGTAATAATTCATAGAACGACCATGTCTTTGCGTGATTCTGCCTCAGCCATCGCAGATAACGATCGTTCATATAAGAATTGAGTTGCAACACGTGTAGCTGTTTTTTCAACTTCCAGACAGTATATGTACCATACGTCAAACATACTATCAGAAATACTAAAAGAATCATATTATTGCATTGTCCACTAAGTTTTTGGGAGCTGTCCCCCCCCTTTTCGTAAAGGCAGGGCTGTTACGTTCTCGTGACGACGCTCCGCGTCGAATAGACGCAGAGCGTCCGGTCTGGCGTTCCCACGCAGAGCATGGGAACGAGTAAGCCATTATTTTATAACGAGATAAAAGAACTGAACAGCCCTGCTTTCGTAAAGAGGGGGCTAAGAGGGATTTACACGATACCAAAATGTGCATTGGCTCCAACAAAAATCCCTCTCAATCCCCCTTTAAAAAAGGGGTAAGCTTCACTTTTTGCCCTCCGGGGCAACTCCTAAAAACCTCGCAGACAAGAGTCAATCACCAACCTGTGTGTTCATCTCGGGATAGAGGAAATTATCAATAATAACCTGAAAATCGCGCAGCCTGTCCAAATAGGAATAGTGTCCGGCCTGCTTCAGAACGACAAGCCCGGCATCAGGAATAAGCTGCTCCATCAGTTTTCCGTCGGCAACCGGTGTCGCTTGATCATTCTCACCCCATATCAACAAGGTCGGGGCTGAAATTTGAGGAAGCAGATGTCGTAAATCTTCATTGACAACGTTGATACATGTTCCCCGCATCACACCAGATGCCTGCTGATAATCCGTCGAACCCGATCTTTTTCTAAAGCCTTCCAAGAGCTGTTCGGTGTGTTCCTTGACGACCGGTAATGTCGTGACCACAGCCTTCATACTTTTGTAAAACGACACTTTCAGGTGATATTTCCAGTTTCTGTGAGGTCGGATTCCAGCGCTGTCCACTAAAATAACTTTCGGAATATTTTCTGTTGAGGCCAACCGAATCGAAATTCGGCCTCCAAAGGAATGGCCGATCAAGATCGGATTTGTAATATTGAGTTCTTTCAGAAATTGCCTGATACAATCCGCGTATTCTTGTGTACCCCAGGCTTCCGGCGGCGAATCGCTCAGGCCAAAGCCCGGGAAATCGAGAGAATACACGCGAAAATATTGTTCGAGGTGAGCGTGAACAGGCGCAAACGAGTTCAAGTCTGTGCCCCAGCCATGCAGCAGCAGTAGATCGCGGCCTGCGCCGGATACACGATAATGAATCTTAATCCTGTCGATTGTCGCAAACATAGCGGCTCAGGCCCTATCTGGCAAAGGCGATAAATTCATGGTGTGTCGTTTCGGGCGGAATGTCGAGATAAGGCAGAATACGTTCGGCGATCCGCTTGAAAAGCGGCGCAGCGACCGTTCCGCCCCATTCATTGAGTGCCGGTTCGTCGATAATGGCAGAGATGATCACCCTCGGATATTCCGCCGGAGCAAAGCCGACAAAGGATGTCACAAGACGAGTGCTCGAATAGTCGCCAAGGGTTGAATTATACTTTTGGGCTGTTCCGGTTTTTCCACCGACCCGATATCCATTGACCTGGGCGCGTTTTCCGGTTCCCCGTTCCACAACTTTCGTCAAAATCTGCCGCAGAAATTGCGCGGTTTTACGCGAGATCACCCGTCGCACTTTCGTCGGTTCGATTTGCAGAATCGGAGCGCCGTTGTGATCTAAAATTTCTTTGACCACGTATGGCGTATAAAGAATGCCACCATTGGCAATAACAGCAAAAGCCCTGGTGATTTGCAGCGGCGTGACGGAAATTTCCTGGCCGATCGATAAGGACTGCAAGGAAATACTCGACCACTCCTGTGGTTCCCGTAATTTCCCCGTAATTTCTCCCGGTAGATCAATCCCGCTTAATTCGCCAAACCCGAACTTGGTGATGTACTCGTAAAAACGCTGTCCTCCGAGTTGTTCGCTGATTTTCATCGCCCCGGCATTATTCGACTTAATCAAAATCTCTTCAACAGAAAGAAGGCCGGACTCCCTCCACTCCTGGGGTGTTCTGGTCGCACCGTCTATGAATCCGTTGTTGTTATCATAACGATCACCCGGGCTTAAAATCCCCTCTTCAAACGCCGCGGCAGTCTGGATAATCTTGAAGGTCGAGCCAGGTTCATAATCCCAGGCTACGGCCCGATTTTTATAATAGCTTTGCGGATAGCGCGCAAATTCATTCGGATTATAATCCGGATAGTTAGCCATGGCGAGAATTTCACCGGTGTGCGGATTCATGACGATCACCGTCGCATGACGTGCCCGTTCATCAAGAAAAGTCGTTTCCAGTTCCCGTTCCACCATGTACTGAATGTTTTTATCAATGGTGAGGACCAGATCGTATCCCGTGTTTTTGACGTTGAGTTCCCAACTATGCAGTGAATTTCGACGGGCGTCCATCGGCACGGCATGGCGTTCCGCACGGCCGCGTAAATAATGGTTATAATGATACTCGATCCCTTCCAAACCACGATTATCGTAGCCTTTTTCATCAAAACCTGTAAATCCGAGCAGATGTGATGCCAGCCGACGTTGGGGATAAAATCTTTTGGTATCAGGAATAAAAGAAATGCCCGATGTCTTCAATGTCTCATCGTCCCGAATTTCCTGAATCTTCTCCAGATCTTCGGGCGGCAGTTTTCGTTTGAGGTAGGTCAGGCGCGATTGTTCGGACTGTTGCGGAGAGATATGCTCGAGGCTGATATCAAGCGCACTCGAGATGCGTTGCAACGAATCGGATTCCGGATCGAATTTCGAGGAGGATACCACAACAGATTTTGTGTCAATGCTTTCGGCCAGAACGTGTCGATTGCGATCGACAATTTTTCCGCGTACCGGTAAGACCAACAGATTGCCTCGCGATTGTTCCTCGGCCATCTCAACATATTTTTCATAGCCGGTCACCTGGAGGTAAAAGAGTCGCACCACAACGGCTACCATCAGAATTGCCAGGCATCCGAGCACCACAAAAACCCGTCGTCTAATACTTTTTGTTGCTGCCATAGAATGAAGACCTGACAGGTTTTCAAAACCTGTCAGGTCTGAATTACTGCACAATGCGCAATTGTTCCTTTTCCACCGGAACAAATCCACGCTGTTGTATTTCTCGTTCGATCCGATCCAAACGCTTGAGTTGATGGAGCTGCAAGGCGTATGTTTTTTGCTGTTCTTGTAAAACTTTCTTCTGTTTTTTCAGTTCGATAATCCGATAATTCAGTTTTTGCAGACGAACCTGCTGTTCGACGTAATAAAGCGCTGAAAAGAAAAGAAGCGCCATAAATATGGGCATCAATATCACAGACGGTTTCCTCAGAAAACTTTCGGCCCGCAGGGTGATACGTCCCATCACATCGGACAATCTCATCTGGGATTCAACATGTTTTGCTGAAATTGCCATAGTCTACTTTTTCTCTACTATGCGTAACTTTGCGCTCCTGCTGCGAGGATTTTCCACCTGTTCTGCAGCTGAAACCACAATCGGCTTCCTCGAGACCATTTTGAGAATTGACTGTTTTCCGCACACACACACCGGAAAGTCCGGTGGACACACACAGCCTTTTACCAGTTTGGCAAAGGTCCGTTTCACAATCCGGTCTTCCAGGGAATGAAAGGAAATGACACAGATTCGCCCTCCAGGACGCAGATAGGGCACAAAGCGTTCAAGCGTCTTACCGAGTTGCTGTAATTCATCATTCACTTCGATCCGGATTGCTTGAAACACACGTGTGGCCGGATGAATATTGTTCGGGTGAAAACGTCTAGGAATCGAGCGGTACACGATATCCGCCAGCTCAGTTGTTGTCTCGACCGGCTGTTCGGCTCTGGCCTCAATAATGAATTTCGCAATACGCCGCGATTGCCGTTCTTCGCCGTATGTGAAAAACATATCCGCCAGTTCTTCAGCGGAATAGGTGTTCACCACATCATACGCCGTTATTGCCTGATGAATCTCATCCTTTCCCCGGTTCATCCGCATGTCTAGCCGGGCGGGATATTGAAAGCTGAATCCCCGGTCCGCCTCGTCCAATTGCAGCGAAGAAACGCCTAAATCCAGCAGTACCCCATCGAGTGTGTCACATGAAAGCGCCTGAAGCACCGCTTCGAATGCTTCAAAACGGGTGTGATGCAATGAAACGCGCTTGCCGAATTTTTTAAGTCGTTTTCCGGCAATCGCAAGCGCCTCTGTATCGCGATCGAGGCCGATCACCCGATTGTTGGGATGCTGTTCGAGAATTGCCGTGGTATGCCCGCCACAGCCTAAAGTTCCATCGAGATACATCCCGCGTTGGCGGCATTGCAACCCTTCCAGCACTTCCTTCAATAAAACCGGAATATGCCGGGTCGCGTCATCATGTTGTGACTCCATCCTGAAAACCCCTTATTTTTCAAGTATCTTACGATCTTCTCAAAAAAATGTCAAGAAAAAGATCCGCTCCCCCCCTCAATAAAGCGCGCTATAGCGGGGAATAAGCACTTATTTTTGAATAATATTCTTTTTTTCTTCTATTTTTAATACTGTAATAGGTAAAGTAATCTTGATTTCAGGCAAAGATTGCGGGAATATTTTTTTTAGCCCTATTGAAAAAAGACGCAGCACGACAGAGTCGCCGCTGAGGCGCTGGCCGAAAGCTCCAACACGGTCAAAGTGGCTGTGAATATTGTCCGCTCGGCAAAGCGATTGTATGATGCGGCGTGCAGTGGACGATGTGGAAATACAGCATGTAAATCCTACTGGATGGCGAGGAAGTCGGGCAAGCCACGAGCCTTATTTATAGAGATACGAGAGTTGTTCGGGCAGGGGGACATTGTTGCCCTGGCTGTCTTCGCCGTAGCCACTGCGAGCTAGAGTTTCGATGTCGGCGAGGGGACGTTTGTCGCCGATAAAGGTGACATATAAAGGCATGATAATATCGATTTTCCCTATCGCTAACAAACGGGTAATGACTTCGTTAATAGAACCACGGACTTCTTCGGGCGTAAGGATCAATTTTTCCAAATCCTGACTCACTAAATCTTCCGGTTCGATTCTCTGATGTTCCATCAGAAATTTTTTGTCGATTAGGTACTTGAGTTCCCGTTTAATGACTTGCGGCAGGGTGTGCGCGTCGGTAGGAACGATATGTTGGGCTGAGATCAGGGTTTTCGCGATATGCCGCCGCTTTTCCATGTTAATCTTCTCATTTGCCCGAAACAGATCGAAGACACAGCTTGCATCATACACTTCGTCTTCTAAATGCATTTGTACTTCAGCGCCGTAATGGCGGGCAATTTTGGCAATATAGGTTGACGGACGAACATGAAAGCCTCGATAAATCGGGACGGGAATGCGCTTCGACGTGATCTGAGCGTAATCCATCACAGCCTCTTCACTCAATTGTTTGCCTTTTTGGAGGAAGCGCGTACAGTAAAAGAGCGCATAATTGCCCATGGCGTCAAGAATCTGATAGGTTCCGGTGATTTCCTGGAGCTTTTGGTAAATCACCACATGGCGCGAACTTCGCTCGTGCCGTTCGTGAAAATGGACGAGGACAGTGGCGATTTCCAAAAGATGCAGAGCGATCGAGACACAGCCCCGCAATTTGGGGAGGCGGCGATCGTTGGCTTCCATACGCGTATAGCCGATATAGGTATCATAGACGGATTGAAGATTGTGAACCTCCGCTTCGAACGTTCGCAATCGTTCTTCGTTGACATGTTCCGGAATCATCTCGAGCAAACGCTCTGTTGAAAAAATTTGACAGAATCCCAACGATGTATATTCTTCAGCAATTTCCAGGTAGGAGGTCGCAATTTTGACGATCGCATCTTCTTCGCGGCTGGAGCTCTCGATCCATATATCGGCGTACAATCTACCCGGCGTATGGAAATAGGGGAAATCATCAGCGTTGACCCCTTCCTGGGGGATGGTGAGACCGAGTTCTTTGGCTTCTGCTTCAAGCGCGGTAAAGCCTTTTTGCAGCATTCCATCGAAGAGTTTGCGAACCCCCTCGGTAATCATTTTAAATTCCGAGGTTTCCTCATCGAGAATATCATAGCTCGATGCTCGAAGTTCGAGATAACGCAGAATGTAAGAGACTTTACTAAAACTCCGGACCGCTGCCACAATTTCCCGTAAAAAAAACCAGGCCCGGTTTTCCTTGGCTCCACAGCTATCAAGCAGGGTTTCCGCCAATTCCGACTGACTGCTGACATATTCATAAAACCGTTTCGAATATTTGCTCCGGTTCCGTCCTTCGCCACGCATAAAGGGAATAATTTTGAGGAGATTGATCATTTGTGTCGACACACCATATAGAAAATCACTGCGGTCCAGATGGGTTTTTTCCGGATTATACGTTGATAACGTTACCGGATAAATTTTCCGCTTTCTATGATGAATTTGCATCTCCCCCATATTCTCTCTCTTTCTCTCTCCTGACATATTATCATATCCTGAAAGGCAGCGTACGAATTCCTGACCTTTATGCTTTCTTTCTTATTTACAAAAATTTTGTCAAGTATGTTTCTAGGGAAATCTCTCGGAGAAGCATTTTCCTTAGAAACTACAAGGGCTTTTTATAGAGGATGAGTACGTCAGAATTCCTGACGCCTTCATCCCATTTACAACACATCCCTGTAGGTTCCTTTCGTGATGCCAGGAGCGGCTGTTGGCTCCTGGGTTGCTCCTACAAAAAAGAATCCTTGTGAAGAAATTGGCTCATCGACACTTACTTTGGGACAGCGAGGGTGTTCCTGAAGGCAGTATTTCTGACATGTACCGGGAAGCAGAAAATTCCAGCGATCCGATACACGTCCCTTCTCTAGGGTTTCCAACGTTAGTATCGAAGACCCAAGAAATTGAATTTCTCTACGAGGATGAAGCATGTGTCCATTGAACACGGCAATGTTCATTTTCAGCTATTCTATTCGAACGTTGCGTTTTTCAATAACACCAGGTGACAGGATGCGGCAGTTCTCAGGAACTGTTACAGCGCTTTTCTGCTCTCCCTCTCAAATAGTTTAAAAACCGTTTTTGACAAGGTTAACGCGATCGAGAGTGTTCGACCCAACCCTGCCAGGGGTAAAAACCCTGGCAGGGGGAACATCCATCATCGCAACCTTGCAAGAGCACGAGTACTCATTTAATAGAATGCCTGAATCGGGTGTTCGAGCATATCTTGCAGGTTTTTCAGAAACGCTGCTCCAACAGCTCCATCGATCACACGATGATCGCAGGACAGCGTCATGACCATATTCGACTGAATAGAAATCTGGTCGTCATCGCCAACCACTGGTTCTTTCCGAATCGCGCCAACGGCGAGGATCGCTGAACCGGGAGGATTGATGATCGCCGTGAATTCCTGGATACCAAATGAACCGAGGCTGCTGATCGTGAATGTCGCACCAGTGTATTCGTCTGGCTGCAGACGATTCTCCCGCGCTTTTTGAATAAGATCGGCCAAGACTCGGTCGATTTCCAGAATACCTTTATTAGCGCAATTCCTGACAACAGGCGTGATTAGGCCGTCAGGCTGGGCTACCGCCAAACCGATGTCCACACTGCCATGTTGTATGATCGTATCGTCATTCCAGCTCGAATTGACAACAGGGTGTTTTGCTAAGGCTTCGGCCGCAAATTTGATCAAGAACGCGTTCAACGAGACCTTTTCCAATCGTTTTGCGTTCAGAGCCTTTCTGGCTTCAAGGATTTCTCCCATATTGACCGCGACTTTCAGGTAGTAATGGGGCGCAGAATATTTCGATTCTGCCAGGCGCTGGGCAATGATCTTGCGTTTTTGCGACACCGGGATCGTTGCATCTGCCAAACTGTGGACAGATGTCGCCGCTGCTGTCGGGACAGCAGCAGTTCCAATCGTTCTCGTTTGTAACGCTTGCTCGATGTCGCGCTTGACGATCCGCCCGCCCGGACCGCTTCCCTGCACGGTCGTTAAGTCGAGCCCGGCTTCTTTTGCTAAGGTCCTGGCTAGAGGCGATGACCGGAGCCTGTCTCCGGTACGGCCACTATCCGAAAGCAATTGGCCTTGCTCCGGTATTGAGACGCTCTCGGCAAAGGCTGCTGGTTCCGCCGGCCTGCTTGCCGACTTGGGAACGTCCTGAGCTTCAGCAAGCAGATCGCTGATATCCTCTCCTTCTTCTCCTATAATCGCAATGGTATCACCGACTTTTGCCTCACCGCCTTCAGGAAGCACAATTTTCAACACAACCCCTTCCTGCATGGTTTCGTAATCCATGACCGCCTTGTCTGTTTCAACTTCACACAAGGTATCTCCCGATTCGACCGAGTCTCCTTCCTGTACGCTCCATTTGGCAATTGTCCCGGTTTCCATCGTGGGAGAAAGGGCTAACATTAATACTTTTTCTGCCATAACGTTTGAAATTGATGGTTGTTGATTGGCGATTGTTGATTGAGGAATTTCCACAATCATGAATCATCAATCATCAATCATCAATCTCTGTACAGTACCTGATTCACCGCCTTCACAACGTTTTCTACTGAGGGTTGAGCCGCGAGTTCTAAACGATGATTATAGGGCATCGGTACGTCTGCTGAAGCGACGAGTTCAACCGGGGCATCAAGGATGTCAAAACAATTCTTCGAGACAAGCCAGGCGACATGAGAGCCTACACTTGCCAGCGGCCATGATTCATCCACCACAACACAACGGTTCGTTCGGCGGACAGAGGCATACAATGTGTCTTCATCGATCGGTCGTAACGACCGTAGATCAACAATTTCCACACTCACCCCTTCTGTCTCGAATTTTTTCGCCACTTCCTGGACCATTTTGAGAGGCTTTGAATAGGTAATAATCGTGACATCTTCTCCTGAACGCTTTACCTCGGCTTTATCAAGAGGAATGAGATATTCGCTGTCCGGCACTTCACCTTTCCAGGAGTACATCAATTCTGCTTCTAGGAAGATCACCGGATTATCGTCACGGATCGCCGATTTCAGTAGACCTTTTGCATCGTACGGGGTCGAAGGAGCAACGACTTTTAATCCCGGAACATGGGCATAATAGGTTTGCAGGGCTTGTGAGTGCTGTGAACCGAGATATTCTGCTGGTCCGTTCGGGCCGCGAAAAACAATCGGAATATTGAGCTGGCCTCCTGACATATGTCGTAGTTTGGCGGCATTATTAATTACTTGATCGATTGCCATCAGCGAGAAATTCAGCGTCATCCATTCGACAATCGGGCGCAATCCGGCGGCAGCGGCTCCGATGCCGACCCCGGTAAACCCTTCTTCAGTTATTGGGGTGTCGATCACGCGCTTCGAACCATATTTATCCCACAGCCCCTGGCTGACTTTATATGCCCCATTATATTCGGCAACTTCTTCTCCTAACAGCAGCACGTTTTCGTCGCGGGCCATTTCTTCGTCCATCGCTTGCCGTAATGCTTCACGAAACGTAATAATTGGCATGTTTTCTTAATGAACAATGAAGAATGAAGAATGAAATTTTTTTCACTTCTCATCGACATTTTTCACGTTTCATTATACAAGTATATCCTCATACAGGGTCTCAAGGGCCGGTTCCTCACTGGATTCGGAAAACCGGACAGATTCTTCAGACAGGTCTTTACACTCCTGGTCGATGGCTTTATATTCATCGTCGGTCAAAAAGCCAGCCTCTTTCATGTCGGCTTTCAGCACCAGAATCGGATCGCGTTCTTTTTGTTCTTTCAGCTCTTCCTTGGTGCGATATTTAGCCGGGTCGCTCATCGAGTGTCCGCGATACCGGTAGGTTTTGATTTCGAGGAAACTGGCACACTTCTCTTTTCGAGCGCGTTCAACAGCGATAGAGACGTCTTTATACACGTCGAGGACATTCATTCCGTTGACCTGTGTGCCAGGAATCCCATAGGAATCGCCCATGACGGAGAAATCATGAACCGCTGACACGCGACGAAACGCAGTTCCCATGCCATAATGGTTATTTTCGCAAATGTACACAATGGGAAGATCCCAAATTTTTGCAAGATTCAGGCTTTCATGATATGCACCTTGATGAATCGCGCCATCGCCAAAATAGCATAGCACCACGCCGTCCTCTTCTTTATAAGCGATTTTTAACGCGACTCCGGTTGCCACCGGAATTTGTCCGCCGACAATACCATTGCCGCCATAAAAATGCTTCTCAGCGCTGAACAGATGCATCGATCCACCTTTCCCGCGTGAACAACCATTCACTTTCCCAAACAGTTCAGCCATAATGGAATTCGGTGTCATGCCGCACGCCAGGGCATGAGCATGATCGCGGTAGCCTGTCAGCACATAATCTTTTGTCATATCCAGCGCCGCAATCGAGCCGACTGCGACAGCTTCCTGCCCGATATAAAGATGGCAAAATCCGCCGATTTTCTGCAAGCCATACATTTGAGCGCATTTTTCTTCGAAACGGCGAACCAGCACCATCTCTTTTAAGAGTTTCAGTAAAAAGGGTTTCTCGTATGTCGTCACATCCTGTCCTGTTGCCATGATCGTCCTCCCTCTTAAAAGCGTACGGTTTCTTTGTAGTTTTGCATTGGGCGGAAATAGGTCGCCTTTTCAATATGGGTTTCCAACACAATAAAATCGGTATGCTCGGTATTGACTCGCCAGAACACGGTCAATCGTTTTGCGATATGTTCCATAACTTCTGAACGAATCGAAGGACTATCGAGCACGGTCATGGTGCCTTTCAGGTTGACGACCTGATCGAGGGCCCGAGTTTGAATCATCCACTGCACATCCGCATGGACATCGAGTTCGACCACCTTTTCAAAATCAGGTGATGTCACAGCAAACAGGAAACCTGGTCGTCCTCTGACGACTGACGGAGTCATCCAACGCATCCGCGGGTTGCCTTGTTTGTCAAGTGTTGCCAGCACCCCTGCATGGGAATTTTCTAAAATTTGTTCTACTTTATACATAACTTCATGTGAGTTCATCCTGTCACCTCCTCCTCTCTTATGAATCGAGTTTGTCTGCCTGTTTTCGCAGGGCAAACACCTCACTCGACCCTACATAAATGAACAAGTCGTATTTAGTGTATTATATCGGCATGTGAATGTCCAAAGGATTTTTTACAAAAAATTACACAGCTTCGCGCATAGAGTCGTGTCGAATGACCGCGACTGATTCAAAGAAATGGCAGATGGAAAGAGAGTCCCCTGGAATCTGTTACAGAGTTTTTACTGAAAACAGGAGAAAAGAAAGATTACCCTCCACAGCTTCAGCCGAAGAGGGCATAACATGCAGAGCCGCCGGAAGAAGGAGCGTTATTCTACTGGGACAGACTCGTCAGGCTGTATTGCTAAAATTTCGATAAGTTCTTCCGGCTCCAGGCGGAAAACACTTCCTTTTCCCTCAAAAAAGCCATGCTCACGAATCATATGGACATTTAGCTGCGTGTAGGAGATCTCTTTATTGAGCATCTTATTCGTGACTGTTGCTACAATTTTATGGAACAGGCGATGAGCTCCTCCAAATGGCGAAGGCAACATCCCACGCCGCCAGATCACCACTGATGTAAAATTTCCCAGGTCGACAGGAGTTTCGAGCCCTTTTTTCCCTTCTTCGATAAAATATTGCAGCCGATCGGCAATCTGTTCTCGACTCACACCCGTTCGGCTCAGCGTGTGGGCATCTTCTTCGATAATATCACGAATGTAACGTGAATCGTCCCCCAAAAAGCCTTCCTTGGTGATCGTGCCCGGCTGAAAGTTTTTATACAACTGTTTTTCTTGCGGCGTCTGTTTCATAAGATATCAGCCACAAAGACACGAAGGCACAAAGACAAAATGCCTTTGTGCCTTTGCGGCTTCGTGGCAATACATTACGCAAAAGGATCGAAGAAAATATTTGTCTTGTCAAGGCCGTGGGTTGTCAACACCCCAACACACGCGTTAACCATGCCAGGGCTACCGCACATATACGCCTGAACGTCAGCATTTTCCCGATCTTTCAGATAATTCCCTAACGATACCGTGATCAAGCCGGTTTCGCCCTCCCATTCGTCTTCCGGGGTCGGAGCTGAAAGAGCCGGGACAAAATGAAAATCTGGAATCTGCTTTTCGAGTTCCTGCATCTCCTCAAGATAGAACACGTCTTTTTTCGTGACGGCTCCAAAAAAGTATGTAATCGGACGATTAATCGGATGTTCAGCAACATCGTACAGCATAGAGGCCAAAGGAGCCATCCCCGATCCACCGGCAACCATGATGATTTCCCCTTCGCCCTCTCGCAGAAAGAAATCTCCGACCGGCGCGATCATTGTCACCCTCTCGCCCTCCTGAAGATGGCTATGTACCCAGGTCGTACAGACACCTTCCGGAACCTGGCGAATCATGAGATCAATATGGTGCTTTCCAGATGGCGCAGAGGCGATAGAATAGGCGCGGGAAACCGACTCTTTCACTTTTCCATATGGTTTGGACTGCAATTGAACATATTGCCCGGCTTTAAACGTAATTTCCGACGGTTCAAGCAGTTTCATGCGGATGAGCTTGATATCGTAGGTCAAGTCTTTTATCAGAGTGACTTCAGAATCAAATTGCTTGATATTGAAGAGCTCTTCAGGAATCTGAATCTTGATGTCTTGTTTGACCTTAACCTGGCAGGCAATTCGTGTCTGGTTCGCAATTTGATCAGCCTCCAGGAGCGGTTCTTCTGTGGGCAGTAATGGCCCGACGCCCTCGACAACTTTACACTTACAATAGCCGCAGGTTCCTCGTCCGCCGCAGGCTGAAGGGAGAAAAATCTTCTGTTGTCCCAAGCTCGATAACAGGCTTGATCCACCTTTGATCTTCAGAACTTTATTGCCATCGTTGATGTCGATTTGACATTCGCCGTAATTGGCCAAATAGAATTCAGCAATAACAAGCAGCGCCGCGAGAACCCCGCTAATCGCGCCGACTGACACCACAGCTTTCAACACCATCATTACAGCCATACTGTTTTATTCTCGATTAATGCTTGATGACTGATTTTTTCAATCGACAATCATCAATCGACACTCATCAATCCGATTATTGAATTTGTACCATTCCGGAAAACCCGATAAATGCCATTGCCATAATTCCTGAAATAATAAGGGCAATTCCGGGACCATGCAATGCTCCAGGAAGCCGTTTCTCATTCAGTCGCTGTCGAATACCTGCCATCGCCAGAATCGCCAACATCCAGCCAATCCCGCTTCCTGCGCCAAACAGCACGCTCTGGATAAAGGAGTATTTCCGAATCACCATAAACAGCGAAACACCCAAAACTGCGCAATTCACCGTAATCAAAGGCAGAAAAATCCCTAAATTCAAATACAGGGTTTCAGAATACCGTTCAATAAACATTTCAGACAACTGAACGGCAGCCGCGATAATGATAATAAACACAATATATCGCAAATACTCAACCCCCAAGGGCTCAAGAATATAAAAATAGGCCAGATAATTTAAGGCAGCCGTCACGGTAAGCACAAAAATCACAGCCATACCAAGCCCCAAAGAGGTTTTAACTTGCGCTGACACTGAAAGGAACGAACACATTCCCAGAAAATAGACCAATAGGATATTTCCGGTAAAAATCGATGCGAAAAAAATGACCCAGGGTGAAAGGTTTTCCATAGAGTCTCTCCTTCATAAATGACAGGAATTAAGTAGAAACAAAAATTTTGAACTACAGGAGGAGCATTCTTGCTTATACTCATGATTCCTGTAGTGACAACCTTACTTTCCAGAATGCGAAATTTTGACGGCTGAAAGATTATTGGCAATCCAGATAAACGACGCTAACATAAAGAAACCGCCCGGAGCAATAATCATAAACGACCATTGCACCCACCCGCCGGATACCCCGATCGCCTGCATGATCGGGTCCATGACCTGATACCCTAAGATCGTACCGAAACCCAGCAATTCTCTGACAAAGGCAATCACCAGGAGCACCCAGGAATAACCGATACCTGACATGGCGCCGTCAACGAAAGCGATTCCCGGTTCATTTGACGAGGCAAAGGCTTCTAAACGCCCCATAATAATGCAATTGGTAATAATCAGGCCGACATACGGCCCCAACGCACGGCTGATGTCGGGGACATAGGCCTTCAACGCAATATCGACAATGATCACAAAACTGGCGATGACGAGCGTTTGCACCATCATCCTGACGCGCGGAGGAACCACATTGCGCATTAGCGAAATGGTCAGGGCCGAAAATGCCGTGACAAAGGTCAGGCCCAATCCCATAATCAGAGTATTGAGAAAGATGTTTGTCACGGCCAATGTCGAACAAATTCCCAAAATTTGCACGGTCACCGGATTATTCTTCCACAAATCTTCCTTAATAACCTCAGCCATGTTGTTTGCTGCCATATTCACAGTAGAAAAAAACGCGAGAAATCCGGCGGCCCAGATACGCCGCCGATCTCACATTGTTCTTCTTGCCTTATCCCTGTTGTTGCTGTGTCTGAAGAATTCGAAGATAGAGTTCGAGATTGCTATTGACCATATCCAGGACGCCTTGTGATGTCTGGGTCGCTCCGGTAATGGCCTGAACGCTATTGGTCGACTGCTCAAGATTGGTCTGATCTTTCTGTTTGACCATGACGACAGGCGTTTGTGCCGCATCCTGCTCGTAAAATCCGCTGAGATCGAGATTACGGAAAAAATATTTATATTCTTTTTGGATGATTCTGGCTCCGAGGCCGGGAGTTTCGACCTGTTTGGTGAAGTCGATACCAAGCATCGTTTTGAGATCCGCAGACACCACCCCAAATCCTTCGATGGTTCCCCACAAGCCTTTGCCAAAGAGGGGAAGCCCATACGCGACAATTTCGCCTGCCTCATTTTTGCCTTCAAACACATCGATCGCTGTCTTTCCATCTAAAAACGTTCCGGCAACCACCTCCTGCATCTCATCAGGAATGGGAAGAGACACGGGTTGTAGCCGAGAGTCAATGATTTGCTGCAATTCCGCTTCTTCCCAGGGGATGTCTGCGGTCAGGCTTGTTGAGGAGAATTGATCTTCCGTCACGCCTTGAGGAAAGATATTGAAGGCATAGAGCATTGATTTAGCCTGTTCGAGCTCAAAATTTTTTGTAATGCGCGCCTTTGTGACTTCATTGACTGTCGCTAAGACCGCGATGAATATCACTGAGACAACCACCATAAATCGTATCGTTTTTATTCCCTGATTCATAGTCTTTCCAAAAAACCTGCCAGGTTTTTACGGTCGTAAAGAACCTGAAAGGTTTCTATCAGCTCTTTTTCGAATTATTCACAGCATAGTCGATAATTGGACAGAAGGTATTTCCCAGCAGCACGGCAAACATGACGCCACCAGCAAACAACGAATAGGCCCGAATCAAAATCGTGAACAACGCCACCATACAGCCGAAAACGATCTGTCCCATTTCTGTTCTGGGGGCTGAAACCGGATCGGTCACCATATAGAATCCAGCAAAAACGAGACCACCGCTCAGTAATCCGAACAGCGAATTGCCCACTCGTCCGGGATCGAAAATATTAAACAGGGTTTGTAACACCCAGAACGAACCGAAAAGGCTCACTATAATTTTCCAATTCGCGGCTTTTTTGTAAAGAATGTACAAACCACCCAGCATAAGCAAAAACACAGAGGTTTCGCCGATCGATCCTCCGCCAATCAAAGTCGTCGCTCCAAGAGTTTCGAATTCTCCGTGAATATTACCGAAGAAGAGTTGCCAGAGGCTTGGCAGAGTATCAGCTCCGTCACGAAACGCACTTAATGAAGTAGCCGCGGTAATCGCCGATACGGAATCTTGAAGAGGAGAATAGAGCCAGGCTGCAAACCCACCTGGGAAATCGGAGAACTTTGCGGTCGGAATCCATCTCGCAGTGGAATAAATCGGGAAGGTAATATAGACGAAAGCCCTGGCGACAATTGCAGGATTGAACACATTCATGCCGAATCCGCCAAACGCCATTTTTCCGAACGTCACGCCGAATATCGCCCCTAAAATGACCATTGGGAATGGAATTGTCGGCGGCAGGATCATCGCGTATAAAACTGCAGTCACAAACACCGCTTCAGACACTTTGCCCGGTTTTTTGTTTCTGACAAACAGCCATTCTGTCAGGACGCAGGTCAAAATCGAAACCAGCATCACTGCCAGCGTTCTCCAGCCGAAAAAATAGACCGACCCGACCATGACCGGCCACAGCGAATTCACGACGGTGCGCATCACATTTTGTTTTAAGAATGCAATTTTGAACGGCAATCGCGCGATCGCCTTTTCAAACAACTCGATCAGCTCGACTGTCTCAAATAGTCGTGAGTACTGTTCAAGAACTCCTTTTGCCATATCAACTCCTTGAAAAGTTCTGATCTGTTAATATTATTGAGGTGTACTGTCTTCTCCTGTTTGGGGAAAAGCGCGAAGATTTTTGTACGGCACTATTTCACGTGCATTGATACCGGCATGACCTGTGACAGAA
>PDWJ01001809.1_pt1 | contig 24717 bp, 19 predicted proteins | sample 1430881 | NCBI WGS metagenome assembly PDWJ01 (sample SAMN01162460, study PRJNA174530) | Oral metagenome, whole genome shotgun sequencing project. | biome: Marine environment; feature: Marine mammal; material: Swab sample of the gingival sulcus; isolation source: swab sample of gingival sulcus...
AAATATGATTATTATGTCTATTAGGTTTATCCAAATTCCTTACAATGATTATTTATTATAATTAGTTGCACCAACTTTTCTTACAATGAATGCTAACGGTTTAGTGTATGAGCAGTAGCGGATAAAAAAGCAAAAAACTTTAATTACAACACTACACTTAGCCAAACCTTGGTTTAATTTTTCAAATTTACGAAAAAATTAGAAATAAGGTTTGGCGGGTTAAAATACACAAACTTTAGATTAAGTACCTGAACCGCTATTGCTTATACACCTTGTTGTAGCCAGTTATTTTTCATTTCTTATTTTTTCTAAAATATATTCCAAAGGTGCATTTACATCATTTAAATACTGCTCAAAAGTCGGTATAACTTTATGGTCAGGAATTACACCACTTCCAAATGGAAGTTTTTGTTTAACATTCATAATAAATTGTAAAGCAGGAATATCTACTTCAATTTTCGAGTTTGGTAAAATAAGTTCTTGACTATAACCACTTGTATTTCCCAAATATCCACCACCAGTTTCTTGTCCAACAAAAGTCCCTTTACCATTTGAATAAACCATATTACTAAATTCACTACCTCCAGAATAAGTCATTGGACTAATAATAACGTATACTTTTCCTGTAAATTTATTTTTTGGTTCTTTTTTGTATGCCATTAAACCATGTCCAATCCATTGTTTCCTTTCTAAAGAACCGTCCTTCATTTTTTTGTTCATAAATAATCTTTCTAAAAACCCAAATGTTTTTAATACTATTGGCTTGTCAATTCCATTATCAAGAACTGCTTTTTGAATTTTTGCTCTTACTTTCTTGTATTTTTGATAATTGTTTCCTAAATACGAATAGACGATTCCCTCATTTCCTTCGGTTCCTCCACCATTTTTACTTACATCAATTATTAGATTTTTAATATTATTGTCTGAAATTGATTTAAAACTGTTTCTTAAAAATTTCTTCAAACTTTTTTCTTTTGTTCCTTTTTTTATATCTGAATTAGAAAATGAGTGAAGTCCTAAATATGCAGTTGTTTTGTTAAGTATTTTAAATTCTAATATTTTTTTTTCTTTTTTAGTTTTATTATCTGTATTTCTTAAACGTAAATTTTTATTGATATCTTCAATTTTTAAAGGCTCTATAATTATTGCATTATCTATTTCTTTAAATTTAATTTTTACTTTTTTTATATTTCCATAATAATAAAAATAATATTTAGAAAAACTAAACCCTTTTAAGTCACTATATTTAACTGTTTTTATATAACCATCTGAAGCAAATAAGTTTCCAATTTTTCTAACAATATCAATAGGCTTTTCTCCATTTATTGATTCGATTTCTTTTCCTTCAATTATCATTTTTTGATAATTTGAGCCATTTTTTACACAATATAATTTTGTACCAAGAAAGACAAAAGTTAAAGGAATAAAGGTTGATTCTTTACTTATTTTTTCTTTTACATTTTCGGGCAAATATATATCCGTATGGTCTTCTCTTGAAAGTGCTATTAAAGGTGCAATTAGTTTATGAAATTCAAGCACATTCATATCTTTATTTATTTGAGTCTTTACCTTTTCGAAAGCACTATCAACACTATCTTTAGGTGTATACCAATACATTCCAGAATGAAACTTATTCAATCCTTGATAGAGAATTTCCAAATCATTGTGTAATTTTTGTTTTTCAATCTTCTGAAAATCGCCAAAATTTTGACCAAGTACAACTTTAAAAGATAAGGTTAAAACAATAAATAAAAGTATCTTATTCATTTAGTGATTTTTTTAATTGGCTACAACGGTTTAGTGTATGAGCAGTAGCGGAATTAAAAGCGATAAACTTCAAGCCTACCACTGCCCTTAGCCAAACCTTATTTTCGGTTGCTAAGTTAATCATAAAAAAGCAATCGAAAATAAGGTTTGGCGGGTAAAATGCACAAACTTCGGATTAAACTTCTAAACAGCTATTGCTTATACACAATGTTACCACATGTTTTTCTTTCAGTTCAATATATTTTTCAATTTTTCAATTAGTATTTTCTTTCTTTCAATGATAAAGTCATCAAAATTACCCAGTGAATAATCAACATTTGGAATTAGATGGCTCTCAATAAATCTATCTTTATCTTTATTCTTAGTTTGTTCTGCTATCCAAGATTCTAAAGACATAGCATTTTTCGACATGTTTTCATTTGAATCAAGCATTTGTAGATTTAGAATTGAATTGTACACATGCCAACCATATTTGTCCTTATGTTCCTGTTTTAATTGGTCATAAGTTGATGCAGGATGCAAATGGTCTTGGTGAAAATTGTTATTTTTATAATCCATATCAGGATAAAGCATTGCCAAAATTGGGAAACTGTATCTGGAATCTTTTTGAGTAAGCAATAATTCTTCTATGAAATCGTCCCCAACATCTGTAAGTTTCTTAATTTCAGTATTTATTTCTTTAACAGGAAATTCGTCTAAAGATATAATTAACTCTTTTTCAATATCATTAGTAAAAGCTCTTCTTGCTTGAGTTAATACAGAATCTCCTTGACCTCCAAATGTCTTTCTCAAAAGAATTGAAAATAACCAACTTCGGATAGCTTCTCTTTCAGTTTCGTAACATTTTTTTGTAGTAAAATTCTCGTAAATATCTTTATGGTACAAGTAATAAAGAATCGGAAGAGTTGCATTATAAGAGGTTAATGTATAATCAGTTAATCCAAATGATTTTGCAAGGTCAAATAAACTAAGAATTGCATTTCTAATTTTTTCCCAGTTTGATTCTATTTTTACAATGAATCCATTATTGAAACTAGTAATCATAGAGCGAACATCTTTATGATATAGGAATAAAAATGCTTTTAAAACATAGTCTTTACTGATATTAAACCCCTTGCTTCTAATGTTGTCAACTAAAGTATAAATCTCATTTCTTGCATCCTTTTCTTTCCAATTAGCAACAGCAATAGACATTAAAATATCTGAGAAACTTAAATAGGTTCCACCAGAATTAATACGAACAAATATATTTACAGCTTTATCTGGTTTTTGATCATCTTCTTCATAATAGTTGATAATCAAATCCGTATGAATAACTTTATCCAATCGTTTAAGTATCTTTTTTGATTCCTTACTTAATTTATGTTCTTCTGAAAAGTCGTCCAAATCATAGTCATCGTCCTGATGCAGTGATAATATTCTACCAACTCGAAACCATTTGTTATCATTATGGTCAATATACAAGTCTCTTTCCTTAGAAACAGCTTTATCAACAAAAACAAAGATAAATTCTCTATCGCTTTCTTCCTCAGTATATTTTTTTGTGATATTTAAATATAAATGTCTTGTCGGATAACTCCATTCACTATATGCTTTTGCTCTTCTATATTCTTTATACGCATAACTACCACACAGACCAATATATAACGCTGTTAATCTTTGTTGACCATCTAAAATTGAATGAAAATCATTTACTTGGTCTGTATTTGTAGGTTCATTGTGCGTTTTATAGTATTGAATGTATCGTGTTATAAATTTATAAAAACGAAAGTCTGTTTTTGTTTCACCTTTTACTTTCCAAAATAACATTGAACTGATAGGATAACCTTTCATTAAAGAATCAAATAATTTTTCAATTTGGTCTGCCGACCAAACAAATTCTCTTTGAAATGAAGGTAATAGATATTCATTTCTTCTAATTCTATCAATAGCTTGATAAATCGTAATAGGTGCTTGAAATCCTGCCATAATATTTAAGTTTTATCGTGTCGTAATTATCTTGTTAAATGTGTGGTAACTCGTTTATATCACGCAAATATAAAAAAATTCCACATATACAATATATTTTAAAGGATAAATGTTCAAAAATTTTAGAATTGATTAATTTTTTTTGCTATAAAAAAAGTACTATATTTATACCTTATGGGAACAAATAAAGCACTTTTTCAGATAGAGCAATTTGTTAAGCTGTTGAAAATTAAGGGATATAGTGAATCGACAATTGCTAATTACACTGCACAACTGCGGTTATATCAAATGGTTTTTAAAGTAAAGGACTTTAGTGTTTTAACGAATAAAAGTATATTAGATAATGGTTTTAAGCTGCTGACCAAAAAACAAATGGCATACTCTACACAAAAGCAGTTTATTGGAGCTTTAACTTTATTCTATAAGGAAATGTTTCAACGATTAATTAATTTGAATACCTTACGCCCAACCCGAAAACCAACAAAATTACCTGTGGTGCTTGCCAAGAGCGAAGTAAAACAAATGTTTAAAATAACTTCTAATTTAAAACATAAAGCCATGCTGGTTACCCTTTACAGCTTAGGATTAAGAAGCGGAGAGCTAATTAATTTAAAAATAACTGATATTGACAGCAAAAGAAATGTTATTACCATTTATAATGCTAAAGGGAAAAAGGATAGGATAGTTATGCTTCCGGAAAAATTGAAAGTACTGCTTAGAGAATATTTTAAACGTTATCGTCCTGTAAATTATTTATTTGAGGGGCACAAAGGAAATCGGTATAATCAATCGAGTTTATCAAAAGTGGTAAAAGCAGCAGTGAAAAGAGCCGGAATAAAAAAGCCGGCAACAGCCCACACGTTGCGACACAGTTTTGCTACTCATCTTTTAGAAAATGGAACCGACATTAGAGTAATTCAACAACTGCTCGGTCATAAAAGCATTAAAACAACTCAAATTTATACGCATGTCTCTACCGCTGCAATTAAAAATGTAAAAAGCCCTCTGGATTTTCTTTAGTATTAATAAGAAGAACGTTTTATGATATTTTATTATTTTCTTTAAGAGTTGTAAATGTTTTGATTTCAAAAATCAAAACAGGAAAAAGAAAGTTAGAAGTGGTGTTCAGACGAGCTTTCTCCTCTTATTTATCGCCACTTCTAACTTTAGAATTAAACTGTTACTCAATAGAAACTAATTGTTTACAAATCTTATAACAGATTATTTTTTACTTGATTTCATCATACGCATGAATCGCTTCTTTGAAACGTTTTTCTACTTCATCAAAACTATAAAGACCATCCTGATTTGCTTGCAATCCTTTGATTGTTAATGAATATACCATAGGAGGATTATCAAGCGTTAACATCTGCAAACCACGCAACTGTTCAGTACTTTGATAAACAAGATTTACAGCAACATATTGTTTTCCACTTTGATCTTCCCATTTTTCAAAAACCATTTTACAGCCAATGGGCGTTTTTTTCTCAATGGAATGCGGAAGTTCATAAGGCTCTATGCCCAATGCTGCATTTACACTGGCAACATTAGAATCGTGTCCGCAAAGGAAAGTAAATTTACGTGGCGAAGCTTTTAGTTCATCATTAATATACACCAACAACGGATGAGCCACATTCACAGCAACTATGGGTGCTGTAAAAAGCACATCGCCATAAACATCTTTTATTCTGGCAATTTTCTCCCATTCCATTTTGGATATATCATGTCCGAAAGCCGCTCTGGTAGGATCTTTCTCTTCATAATACTGTAATATAAATGCATCAGAAGCTGAATTAGCCAGTTTTAAAGAACCTTTCATTTTAGGCTCCTGATAAATCACCAGTGAAATATTGGTATTATAGTCATCAAAAGCACAGGTTTCACCACTCTTACAAGCAGGAGATTCTTTTAAATCAAGAACCTTTGCAATTACTTCATAAGAATCTTTTAAATCCTCATTAATGCCAACGATACCTTTTTCACCTCCCATTGCAGCAATTTCCTTCATCGCTTGCTGCTTGAAAAGTTCGCTTATCTTAGTAAGTCTTGGAAAAAAAACAGGATCCATCTTACTAGGAGAGAAACGATGATTTATTTTGATATTGGCAAGAGGCATAAATCCCGATGAAAAATACTGTGCCGTTGCAATTGTACGTTGCATGCTATTGGCATAGAAATTTACTTCATCTGTTGTGGGAATATAATTCTCTTTAAATAAACCTTCTTCAACAAGCCATTTTCTGAAAAACTGTCCCATCATAGTTTCAAGTACTCCGCCGCGAAGCGTTAACTCGCTGGGTGCCGACGACCAATTAATCCATTTATGCGGAGTTAGCCGGCTAAGCGCACTGCCGTTGGTAGAAAGCGGTGAACGAATGTTATGGCGGCTTAGAATAACAATTTCTTTCAGTTTATATTTACTTTTGAAATCCTGCGAACGTTTAAGTTGCGCAGACATTATTACCGGAAACAGTAATAACAGTATTATCAGAAATGTATTTTTTGCTATTTTCATGATATTCAAAAATTAAATATTTGTTTCAAATAACTTAGAATTTTATCTGAAAACGTGTTTCTATAAGACTGAGATTAGTGTCTTCAAAACCTTCTCTATCAGATGCTTTAGTAATAGAAGTCCTGATACGCCAAATCATATATTTGTTCACATAATAATTAAATGTGAGTGAAAAGTCATTGACATCTCCTCCTAGAATATTAGATTTATGATCAGATAAATTTGTATAGTTATATCCAAGCACAAGTTCTAGTGAACCCGGAGCAGGTGTTCCTATTCCACTGGAATTATCAGAATACTTATAGTTAGGCCCTTTAATAATTCCCCGCAATAAAGCATAAGCCCCGCTTGCTTTGTAGCTTTCAAGATTGTGCTTGCGGTTTACATGTACATAAAAATATTGCGATTCTATGGCTAACCGGCCAATTGAAGCCGTTAATTCAGGCGTAAACTTATAAAGCATCTTGGCATCTGTAATCTCGGCCTTCTGAGCAGCAACCTTCGCAATTCTGGTTGGAAATTGAGATTTTAAAACATACGAATTGTGGTTTTTAGAATCGTCTGAATTATACCGTGGTGATTCAAACGCTCCTGAAATTCCGATATGAAAAATTCGTGTTGATTCTCGTAAAGGACGAAAGATTAGCCGTGACATCATACCATATCCTTCATTGCCAAGTCTATCGGTAGAATATTTCATTGCATCGCCTTCTGCAAACACACTTAATGTACCGAAAAATTTATCTTTATTGTGAATAAACATGGCACCTATAAGACGTGAATTAAAAAAGGCTTGGTTACTTAAAGGTTCTTCCATCGTAATTTTAAAAGATGAACTTGTTGCACTTTGCAAACCAAACTGATGAACAAAATATCCGCCACGGATTAAATTATTCTCATCAAAAGTATATTGTATAAAAATATCTTTCGTTGAAACCTTTTTATAGGCATAACCAATGTCTACCTTGCCCTTCCATTTACCATACTTTGCACTAAAACCAATTCGTACATCAGGAATAGCCGCACCATCGTTAAATAGGTCGTTGTAATTGTTGGCATCGAAAATACCTGCATCCAACAGTATACGTCCCGAGGGTTTAACTTTTACTTTATCTTCTTGTTCCTGAGCATATAACGAATATGTTGTGAAAAAAACAAGAAGAAGGATACTTATTAATTTATTCATGATATACTTTTTTTATTTCATAGGTCTTTCACTTTTTTTCACTTTATTTTCCTTAACAAGTTCAGCAAATTCTGCTTTAGCTTTTTGCAATTGATTTGCAAATTCCTGATTTGCATGCAATCGTGCTACCACAGCACTTGCCACCAAACGAGCAGCGGCAACATCGCTTTGGAAATGATAACCGCAAATTACACGGCTTTGTCCCATTTCGTAACCTCTTTTAAGAATTTCATTTTGCCTGTCTACATTTATTTCTGCCAATACCAGAGCAGTAGCCCAACCGATGGTTGTATGTCCTGAAGGATAAGAACCATTTGTCGAAAGCTCGTTTTGTTGTTCCGGATTACATGTTGGCTCATTGAAAAATGCAAATGGGCGTGTACGCATGTAATATTTTTTTGCTTCACGAGTAGCTAAATCACCTGCATCTTCTCGCATTTTTATCACTAACCTATGGATTTCCGGCGTTGTTTCCTTTGATATTTTTGTGCCAAAAGCTTCTGAAAATGCATCCGGAACACCTTCACCTGTTAAATGTGCATCTGTAAAAGCTATTTTTCCCCGTGGAGTATTTCTTTGCGATTTTCCCCATAAATACTGCGCTTGATCATAAAGGAATAGGATACTTCCTGGTTGCGGATAAACAGGCAGCAGGTCAAGGCTGCTTGCTACATCTTCATACTTAAGAAAATAAAGATCCGGATGAGTTCTAACATCTTTAACCTTATTTTCCTGACCAAATACAACTACTGAAACTAATGTCAGTAAAATTAAAATAAATTTTTTCATGACTGTAAATTTTAAATTAATAATTAAACATAAAGATATAAAGAGATAAAACAAATTAAGTAGTTTCAGCGCACAGGTAATGTTTATGTAAGTTTAGCTCTTAGAGATTAAGGTTTGGAAATTATTAGTGGTTGAGAAATGTTAAAAAAAGATTAAAATCTTTTGTTTAATTTAGAAAATACATAAAAAAATCATTTTTAAGTATTGCTTCTGTAACTGCTTAAATAAATTTGTTTTAAAAGTAAAGGAATGTATATTTTAGAGCAATTTTAAAAATATATACATTACATTAAAAATCTAATATCAAAGCCCTGCAAAAAAAAACAATGCTTTTGAAAATCTCCTAAACCAATTATAGTAAAAAATAAGCAGATGACAAATTATTTCAGTTAGATTTATATCTAATTAAGATGTTTTTGATTTTTTTATACAACCTTAATTTAAGTCAAAATATTTATGATGAAACATTTATAACTAAAAGTTTTAGATACACAGCGAGATAAACAAATGTTTAGTTTTTGAATTCGGATTACTGCATCTGGTCCTTGAATATACGGAGCAGTTTAGTTGTTGTTGGCCATTTTACAAGTCCTATAAAAACATTACCTTTGTCGATTATTTTGAAATTAAACCAAAGAAGATGGAAACCAAAAAATTAACACAATTCAGTCCCGGTGCAGGCTGCGGCTGTAAAATATCACCCAAAGATTTAGAATGTATTTTAAAAAGTACCTCACTAAGAGTACACAATCCGCTGCTGTTGGTGGGAAACGATACCAAAGATGATGCTGCAGTTTACGATTTGGGCAACGGACAGGCTTTAATCAGTACCACCGATTTTTTTACCCCGATTGTTGATGATCCTTACGATTTTGGGCGTATTGCCGCCACCAATGCCATCAGCGATATTTATGCCATGGGCGGAAAACCCATTATGGCATTGGCAATTTTGGCTTGGCCTTTAGAGAAACTATCCACCGATATTGCTCAAAAAGTAGTAGAGGGGGCCCGCGATGTGTGTGCCGATGCAGGAATTCAGCTTGCCGGAGGACATTCAATTGATATTTCCGATCCTGTTTTCGGATTGGCGGTAAATGGAATTGTTCCCACCGAAAGAGTAAAGAAAAATAATACGGCAAGTAAAGATTGTACACTTTATATTACCAAACCTTTGGGAATAGGCGTATTAACCACTGCCGAAAAAAAGAAATTAATTGCACACAAAGACAATATTATTGCAGTTGATTTAATGTGTCAGCTAAATAAGGTAGGAGAGGTGTTCGGCAGATTGGAATATGTAAAATCGATGACCGATGTTACCGGATTCGGTTTGTTGGGACATTTAAGTGAGATATGTGAAGGAAGTAACGTAAATGCGGTAATCAATTACAGCGATGTGCCAAAAATAGACGGTGTTGAAGCGTTGATAGAGCAAAAGTGTACGCCGGGAGGAACTCGCAGAAATTGGGCTTCTTACGGACATCTAATTGGAAATATCAGCGAGGATCAAAAAGCATTACTATGCGATCCGCAAACCAGCGGTGGTTTATTGGTTGCTGTGGAGAATGATTATTGCAAAGATTTTGAAAAAGCAGCATTGGAGCAGGGATTTAAGCTGCAGCCTATCGGAAATTTATGCGAAAGAACAGATGCCGATGCTCCATATATCAATGTGCAATAATTTTAATGCGGTAATTTGTTAATTTGACAATGCACTAATGTGACAATTAGATGGAAGACTGAAGACGGAATAAATCTTTTGTGATCTTTGCGTGTTCTTTGTGAACTTTGTGGTTAGATTAATTTTTTAATTTGATAATTAGATGGAAGACTAAAGACGGAAGTCCGAAGACGGAAGACAGAATAAATTCTTTGCGAGCTTTGTGTATTCTTTGTGAACTTAGTGGTTAGATTAATTTTTTAATTTGATAATTAGATGGAGGACAGAAGACGGAAGTCCGAAGATGGAAGAAGTGCATTTAAGTTTGAAGGGGAATTTTAACTCGTTAGGAGTGAGCTGATTATAAAACAAGAAGCCAGCAGGCCAATAGCTGGTAAAAGGATAGAAGTTAAACAATTGCTAATTATTAATTGCATATTGCCCTAAAGGCTAAAACCTAATACGTAAAAAAAACAGATGAAAAAAAATACATTAGTTCAGGTTACTCAAAACGGAATGGGATCCGGTAGTGAAGAGCTTGGCGTAGAATTAATTACTAATTATTTTAAATTGTTGCTTGCCGATGGCAGACTGCCTCGAATCATTGTTTTTTATAATGGTGGTGTTCGGTTATTAAGCAACGATTCTCCTGCAATAGATGTATTGCAAAAGCTTGAAAACAAAGGCGTACACCTGTTAGCCTGTAAAACCTGTATTGATTTTTACGGTTTAATCGACAAAATTCAGGTGGGAAACGTTGGAACCATGTCTGATATTATGACCTTACAGGTTAATGCCGATAAAATCATTAATTTGTAATTGGTAGAATTTCTGAAGGTTGATAGTTTTAGTTGTAATATTTCTGTTTAAAGGAATTTTTTATCGTGAAATTTACTATATTTAAACCTCTGAAGAGATGAAGCTTATAACCAAAAGCCAAGGGCTAACACAATATCTAACTACGAGTTTCTAATTTAAATTGATAAGGCTATGAATAACAACATAAAAAAAGTTGCTGAAATTATTGCTGCATCAAAATCGATGATTGCATTTACCGGAGCAGGCATATCGGTGGAAAGTGGTATTCCTCCCTTTCGTGGAGAAAAAGGTTTGTGGAGTCAATACGATCCAAAATGTTTGGACTTAGGCTATTTTAACAGTTTTCCAAAAGATTCGTGGAAAGTGATAAAAACCATATTTTACGATTTCTGGGGGAAGGCGGCACCTAATAAAGCCCACCAAATACTGGCAGATTGGGAACAAAAAAATCTGTTAAAAGCGGTTGTTACCCAAAATATCGATAATCTGCATCAGGCAGCAGGTTCGAAAAACGTATATGAATTTCACGGCACTTTACAGCAGTTGGTTTGTCGCAAATGTGGTAAAACTTATGCACCCATGGCAGTCGATTTAAATCAATTGCCGCCTTGTTGCCCCGATGATGAATATGTGTTAAAGCCCGATTTTGTATTTTTTGGAGAAGGCATTCCACAGCGAGCCTACGATTTATCGATGCAGGCAGCCCGCCAAGCCGATGTGGTATTGGTAATAGGCACCACAGGAGAAGTAGTTCCGGCAAGTTTAATTCCCCACGAAGCGAAACGTAATGGTGCAACGATTATCGAAATTAATTTAGACCCTTCGACTTATACCAATGGAATCACCAATTTTTTTCTGCAGGAAAAAGCATCAAAGGTATTGGAGGAGATAGATCTAGCAATCAACAATTAATTTGACAATGAGTCAATGCGATAATGTGCTAATTGGTTAATGAATCAATGCAATTAGTAACAAAAAATTGTTATTTTTAATTGAGAAATTAAATAGCCAGTAGCTAAAGGGCAAAAGTTCTATAACTGAAAATTTATGTGTTTATATCATTGAAATGATCTTGGTATTGTGAAAATAATTATATTTGCTATCGTTTTATAAATACAAAAAGAATAAAAATATTAATAGAATAATTGAAAATTAAATAGATATGAAATTATTAGAAGGAAAGACAGCGATTATTACCGGTGCTTCAAGAGGTATTGGTAAGGCAGTGGCGATTGAATTTGCCAAGCAGGGAGCAAACATAGCTTTTACCGATTTGTTCTATAACGAGCAGGCAATGGAAACAGAGAAAGAAATTGCAGCTTTTGGCGTAAAAGTAAAGGCTTATGCATCTGATGCAAGTAACTTTGCCGATACCGACAAAGTAGTTGCCGAAATCGTAAAAGAGTTTGGAACAGTTGATATTTTGGTAAATAATGCAGGTATCACTAAAGATACACTTTTAATGCGTATGACCGAAGAACAGTGGGATATGGTAATTAATGTAAATCTAAAATCGGTATTTAATTTTACCAAAGCGGTTCAGCGTACTATGTTAAAGCAGCGCAGCGGTTCTATTATCAATATGAGTTCGGTGGTAGGTGTTAGCGGTAATGCCGGACAAGCAAACTACTCTGCATCGAAAGCCGGAATTATCGGATTTACCAAATCGGTTGCTAAGGAGTTGGGTTCAAGAGGTATCCGCTCTAATGCTATTGCTCCGGGATTTATTATTACCGAAATGACCGGTCAGTTGCCTGAAGATGTTCGTAAAGATTGGGAAAGCAAAATTCCATTGCGCAGAGGCGGAACTCCTGAAGATATTGCAAAGACCTGCGTATTCTTAGGTTCTGATTTATCGGCGTATGTTACCGGACAAACTCTTCACGTTTGTGGTGGTATGAATATGTAAAATTTATTCAACGATAATATTAGTATGCCCAATCTGTGTAAATGCAGGTTGGGTTTTTTTAGAAAAAATATTTAGTGAATGCTATAATATGGTAATGTGCAAATGCGATAATGTGGATATGCCGTTTTCAGATATGATATTATTGTATTATATTTGTTCAATCTTATTAAAAAGAAAATCTATAAAAATTTAAAATAATAATTATGAAACAGAAACCGTATTTTTTAATCGTATTAGTTGTCATTTTGCTGGCAGTAGTTTTCTCTGGTTCAAGTATGTTTGTTACCTTACAACCGGGAGAACGCGGTGTAATTTTCCGTAAATTTTCTACTGGATTAGATAAAGAACATGTTTATCATCCCGGATTTCATATAATTGCTCCTTGGAATGAGATGCACGTTTACGATGTACGTGAGCAGAAAAGCGAAGAAACAATGGATGTGTTAGACAAAAACGGATTGTCGTTAAATATTGATATTTCGGTTCGTTTTAATCCTATTTACAGTAAAATTGGTTACCTGCACGAAATTTTCGGTAAAGATTATATCAACCAGCTGGTAATTCCAGAAGTGCGTTCGTCGGTTCGACAGGTTGCAGGACGTTATACCGCTGAGGAAATTTATTCTACCAAACGTAAAGAGGTGGAGGATGCTATTATTAAAGAGACTTCTGCGGTATTGAAAAAGAATAATATTCAAATGCAGGCATTGTTGATTCGTTCTATTAATCTGCCTAAAAAGATTAAAATAGCCATTGAAAGTAAATTACAGCAAGAGCAAGAGGCTTTGGCATATCAGTTTAAACTGGAAAAGGAGAAAAGCGAAGCAGAAAGAAAGCGAATTGCCGCTGAAGGTGAGGCACGCGCCAATAAAATTATCAATAGCAGTTTAACACCGGTATTGTTAAAAATGCGTGGTATCGAAGCAACCATTAAATTATCGGAATCGCCAAACTCAAAAGTAATTGTAATTGGCAGCGGTAAAGACGGCATGCCTTTAATATTAGGTAATAACTAAAATAAATAATAGAAAATGATACAAAGAATTCAATCGTTATATTTACTAATCAGTTTCGGACTAATTGTAAGTCTGTTTTTTATACCATTTGCTGAGTTGATAAATGAAGCGGGCGATAGCTATTTGTTTTTATACAGAGGTCTGGAGTCGGGCGATAAAATGGTGTTTATGGTATATCCTGTTGCAATTTTACAGACAATTATTGCATTTGTTGGTTTGGTAACTATTTTCTTGTATAAACGAAGAGTGTTGCAGATACGATTAACTATTTTTAATATGATCTGCATGTTAGGGCTGATGGGATTGGTTTTTTATAATATATACAATCAGGAGCAGGAATTAAATGCGGTGGTTGGTTACAGTATTGTAAACGTTTTCCCTTTAATTGCATTTATTTTTGACTTTATGGCAATGCGTGCCATTCGTAAAGACGAAAATTTAATTCGCTCAATGGATAGAATTCGATAGATACTTACCGAAAATAATAACATAAAAAAACACACATCTATTTTTGCAAGATGTGTGTTTTTTATTGTTATCATAACCAAAACGTCTCCCTTGAGATAGGTGTTTTTTTACAGTTTATACAATTGCTTATTTACCCAGCTGCAAAAAACACATAGGATAACCAGTGGTTTTAATAACTGCCCCGTTGCTCATTGTATCAGTTTTCGGGTCATATACAAAAAAGCCATTATCGGTAGTGGTCGATAAACCAAACAATACTTTGTCTTTATACAAATCTACACAAAAAGCAAAATTACTACTTCTAGGAGCACCTATACGCCTGATAGTCTTAGACTTCAAATCTATCTTTACAGGCAAGATAGTTCTATCTTCTGCCCAATTAGGCTTTGGCTTTGAATAATAAGCTGGAATATCAACAGTTGCATACACAATACTATTTCCTGCATATTTCAAGGCTAATACATAACTTGCCTTGTTAGGTTCACCTTCAATAGTAGTTTGAGTTATTTGAAATGCATAGCTTTTGTCAAAATCAGTTTCTCCTTTTTTAATACGTAAAAATCCTGCATCTAAACCTAAAAATCCAAACCCACTATTACAATTGATATAAATATCATCATTTTCATCTTTAAAAATTGAATATGCGTCAGCTTCAGGTTTAGTAGGCATAGACATATTAGCAAAATCTGCCGTAATCATCTTTTTTACTTTATCTGTCTTTGTATCAACCAACAATACATCAGCTTTTGGACGTTGAGGAGAAGGCATCGGCTTTCCTCCTTGCAGTTGGTTTAATCCCACATATAAAATACCGTCCCTTTCTATCATTTGGCTGGGGTCTGGATTTTTATCGCCTACGGCATATTTTTCTAAGTCTATCAATTTGGTGACTTTTAATTTAGTTTTATCAATTACAGCTATTTTACCCATTTGAGAGTATGATACATATATTTTATCACCTACTACTTCTAAACCATTTGCTCCTGAATTAGCAAGTAGTTCTATTTCGCCTTTACTTACTAATTTTCCTTTTTGATTGCTATATATTTTTAACTTATCTGTAGCTCCTCTCCAACCGGGAAGTAGATATATATCATTACCTTTTACAATAGGAGGAGCTGTGTGTGATGCTGGAATTGCTTGTTTATTATCGTAAGATGCAGGTATTGCATACTCAATTATTTGCATATATGCTGCCCCCGTTATTCCGTTAGAGTTGGGCAATCTTGTACCAAGTAAAACGTTACCTGTTGTACTTGGAATTACTGGATTGTCATTATTTTCATCGCTACACGCTACAGCACCCAAAAGTGCTAGGCTAAGGGCTATCAGTTGCCAACTTTTAAAAAAATTGTTCATTTTTTTTCTCTTTTATTCGTCTTTGTACCTATCAAGGTATTATTTTTTATCTGTTTAGTGTTCTATATTACCCTTGAAATATTCCGAACCGTCTTTAAGATGTTCCCAATAACCTAAAAAGTATTCCCAACCACTTTTTAGGTAGTTGGAATTACTTTTAAGGTGTTTTCAACCACTTTTTGGGTATTCCGAATGACCTTTAAGGTATTATTTTGCACCTTTAAGGTACAAATTCGGGTCTTAAAGGTGGTTTACAGGGTTTTGAAAATGGTTGATAATATTACAAAGGACTATTTAAGGCTGTTATTCGTTCGTTGCTCTATCTTTGGAATTATCTTCTACATTCTTTTTTTTATTTCTACCGAAGAATTGTTTTAATTCGTTATACTTATCTTCAAATCCTACGGCATTGGAACCGGCTCGAAACGAAGTGTAGGCATAATCATTTAAAGCATCTTGATAATTGTCGTAATCGTGTAATATTTTTGCATTGGTTGCTCGGGTAGCCAAACTGTTAAGCCTTACAATTAACATTTCCAGAAACTCTCGGCTTTCATAATCCCTTAAAAATTCGTCCCATTCTACATCAAGCGAACGTAAAGCGGGTTGCTCTTCGGCAAATTGATGTACTTTATTGATAAAAAGTTTGTTTTGCTCATTTACCCGTCCGTATTTATTACGGTCTTCGGGCGTAAGATTAACATTTAACAGCGAAAGCAATTCTTCCAATTGCTGTAATACTTGTTTTACGGATTCTTTTTGTTCTCCGTTTAAATGCTTGTTGTTTAAATTACTTATTCCCATAACTTTTTGTTTTGTGCCATTCCCCTTATTTAATTAATTATAAATAAGAGTTGACTGATTAATATTTTGACTATTGACTGTTGCCTTAGCCTTATTTATTGTTAGTTTATATTTTGCTTTTAAGGATTGTGTTTTTTTTGAATTAGAAGAAATTCACTGAGAGATGCTGACACATTCTTTAATATATTCCTCACTATTAAGAATATCAAGTATAAAGCCTGCTACATCAGCCCTTGATATTTTGGGCTTGTAATTTTTTTCATTGTAAGAAAAAACTGTGTAATTGCCTTTTTTTTCTCCGTTGGTTAATATTGCCGGACGAACAATTGTCCAATTTAGATTACTTTCTTGTATAATTTGTTCTTGTATTTCTTTATCGTTAAACATATTTTTCAGCAGATAGGGAAGCAAAATATTATTGTACAAAAAACCTAATCCTCGTTGTTGTTCCTTGCTATTGCCAACACCTATTGCAGACATGCAGACAAATCTTTTTATATTTTGTTTCTGCATTGCCTTAACTATATTTTTTGTCCCATCTGACATTATACTATTTCTTTTAAAAGTTCGAATACCTAAGGCTGAAATGACCGCATTATGAGATTGAACAGCTTTTTCAACAGAAGCATAGTCTAATATGTCTCCTTTTACTACTGATAACTTTTCATGTTTTAAAATTACTTTTGACGGGGCACGTGCAAATGCTGTAACTTCATAACCAAGTTGTAATGCTTGTTTAACAATTTGTTTTCCGGTAGCTCCAGTTGAGCCAAAAATTAAAATTTTCATTTTACTGTTTTTATGTATACTAAAATTGGATTAAATCTTGGGATAAATTGCCGATAACTCTTTTTCCATTGGTATATTGCCGTCTTGTAAACGTATTTTGGCTTTTTCGATGTAAGGATACTTTATAGCATTTGTCGGGCAGTTATGAAAACATTCGGCACATAAAATGCATCTGTTGTTATTTTTATGCATTTTAATTTTGTTTTCGATATAGTCAAATATATTGACAGGGCAAACTTTAATACATTTTTTACATTTTATACACTTATCTTGGTTTACACTAACTGTTTTATATTTTCGGTGAATTTTTTCTTGGGAGAATATTTTAAGTATTATTCGTTCTTTCAAAGAACTATATCTAAATGATTTGCTTTGGTCTACCAGATTACTACCTTGTTCTAAAATTTTAAATATACGATTTACAGCTTTAATAATAAGAGCTTCTTCCTTTTCTCCTGGTTTATCAGGATTAATAACATTGGAAAAGGTGTTGGTTAATGTGTGTTTTGCCGCAATTTTTAGTCCCAGCAATGATTTGTATTTTTTCTTTCTTAGTAAATTTCCCATTTCTTGAAGAGCAATAGAAGAGTGAGCACCGCCATAAGAAGCAAAAGGAATAGCAAGATTTGCATGTTGTTTATCGGGATTGGGAAGCATTCGGACTGTTTGTAAAATATGGTTTTCCATGTGTCCGGCATAAATCGGACCTCCGATAAAAATAAGGTCATACTCTCCTATTTCCTTTTGTAGGTTTTCCTGCCTTTTATTCTCAAATAGAAATTCATTCTTCTTTGTTATATTGATCAACCTGACAGATGAAGTATGTTTTTCACATTGCTTTTTTATCATCTCTGCAACTTTTAATGTATGTCCTGAAGGACTAAATACTATTATTACTACTCTCATCTTCTTTCCTCCTTACCTTTATCGCCAATTCATATAAAATAGAACAATCCCAATTAGGTTTTCTCTATTTTGAACTTCCTGCTTTAATCTATATTACTCCTTCTGTTTCTCCACCATTCGAGCAAATTCGCCATTAAGTTTTATTAGTTCAGAAGGACTTCCGACTTCTAAAACTTTACCTTCCTTTAAAACAATAACTTTATGAGCATTAGCTACTGTTCTCATACGGTGTGCAATAACCAAAACGGTTTTATTTTTTATAAGTTCTGAAATTCCAGCCTGTATTTTAGTCTCGTTTTCAACATCTAAACTCGCAGTCGCTTCATCTAATAGAATTATTGGGGCATCTTTTAGCAATGCACGAGCAATGGATATTCGCTGACGTTCGCCTCCCGATATATTTTTCCCATTTTCACCAATTAGTGTATTGTAGCCTTGTGGTAGTTTGTTTATAAACTCATCGCATTGTGCTAATTTAGCTGCTTGTTTTACTTCTTCATCGGTAGCATCTTTTCGCCCTAAACGGATATTTTCCATTACATTAGAATTAAATAAGGCAACATCTTGAAATACAATAGAAAAATTCTCTAACAAGGTTTCGGGGGCTATTTCTGAAATATCCTCGCCTCCAAGTGTTATTTGTCCTCTGTTAATATCCCAAAAGCGAGCCGAGAGTTTTGCTAATGTACTTTTACCACTTCCCGAAGACCCAACTAGTGCTGTAACTTCGCCTTGTTTAGCTATAAAGCAAACGTTTTTAAGGGTTTGCTGTCCTTTTTCATAAGCAAAATCAACACTTTTAAATTCAATATCAAAATGCTTTGGCACGAAATTAGTCCGTCCTATTTGACGAGGCATATTGTCCATTTCTTTCATTCGTTTAATGCGAACATTAAGATGTAGCAAAGCTGCCATATTATTTATTGTTTCCACAAAAGGATTGTAAATAATACTTACAATAATAAGGAATACTAAATAGCTGAACAATGTGATAGAGCCTTGAGAAAGCATAAAAGCTCCGGCAACAATAACACTTGGTAATCCAAGTCTCAGTATAAAGTACGAGAGATTAATCAAAGCACCTCCTACAAGTTCACCTTTAATCAATATTTTTTCGTATTTGCTTAATTCCATTTCTAAATCTTGCAGGTAAGCTTGTTCGTTATTGTACGATTTTATTTCTTGTACCATATCCATACCCTCTTGTATACGTTCGGTAACAACACGTTTTTGATTATATATGGCAAAACTGTCTTTTTTCATTAGTTTTTTGGATAAGAAAAATACCAAAAGACTAACGGGAACAACCCAAAACATTGCCAAACTCATTTGCCAATTATAAATAAACATTGCTGCTGTTATCAAAGATGTACTAATAGCTGATGCAAAAATTTGAGGTACGGCATGTGAAAATAAAGTTTCGATTTGGGTGGCATCCTCCATTATAGTGGCACTTAAATCAGATATATCTTTTTTGCTAAAAAACGCCATAGGTAATTCTCTCAGAGTTTCTGCTAGTTTGATACGTCTTTTAGCACTTTCCTTATAAATTTTAGAGTATAATTTACCGTGGTCTATATATACAACGATATACATTACTATAAATGCTAACACTGCACAGATAATATAAAACCACATTCCTCGAATTAAGGGACTTCCTGTTTGCCAATGTTTTATATAATCATCTAAAAAAGCAAAAGCTAGTACTATTGGTAATATGTAAATAATATTCACAAAAGTGTGAACTATGATTGCTGTTCTTAAATCTTTTGCTCCTTCTTTTGATAATGCGAATCTATTTTGAAAATATTTTATCATTTTATTAAGCTTTTGGTTATTGATAAATAGCAGTTATTTAGTATTTTATAATTTGTTCACTAAAGATTAAAAATCATTCTATACTGTCCATTCTACAGATTTCTGATACTCCTCCCACATTTGTCTATAAATGCCACCCGTTAACATCAACTCTTTGTGAGTGCCTTGTTCGGCTATTTTACCTTTGTCAATTACCAAAATTTTATCTGCATTTTGAACACTAGTTAATCGATGCACTATCATTAATGTTGTTTTGTTTTTGCTCAATTCGTGCAACGCTTGTTGAATTAAATGCTCGTTTTCGGGGTCGGCAAAAGCTGTGGCTTCGTCTAACAGTATAATGGGAGCATCTTTTAATATGGCACGAGCCAATGCAATACGTTGTTGCTCTCCTCCTGATAAATATGTTCCCTTTTTACCTATATGTGTCTCTAATCCTTCGGGTAAATTATCGATAATTTCTTTACTTTGCGAGAGATTTATTGCTTGCTGTATTAACTCTTCGGTGGCATTCTCTTTTCCGTAAGTTATATTATCTTGCAATGATTTTTTGAATAGTTTAGTGTTCTGAAAAACAAACGAAACACTATCCATTAGAGTTTTACGTGATAAATTCTTAATATTATGTCCGCCAATGTGTATCTCGCCCGATTGTATATCCCAGAAACGAGCCGCCAAACGTGCAATAGTGGTTTTTCCGCCGCCAGAAGCACCTACTAATGCTACAGTTTCACCCTCGTTTATCTTAAAACTAATACCGTCCACCGCATTAGTTTTAGCATTGGGATAGGCAAATTTGACATCTTTAAATTCCAAATCGAAAGTTTGTAGATGTTCACTATTTTCTTTAAATATCATTTCAGGAAAATTCAAAGCCATATCAAAACGTTCAATAATTTCTTTAGTTATACTGGAAGAATTTTGAAAATACATGCTTCGCATAAACAAAAGTGTAAAGCTTGGAGCTATAATTAAATAAAAAATAAAATCGGTAAGTACCAACGTTAATTCGCCTCTTTGAGAAATAAATAGAATAGCAAATGGAACCAAGAAAAAGGCAGTACTTTGCATAATTGTCTGATAAAAAGCCATTGGCTTTTTCCACAGAATAGTGTAAGCTGTAACCATTTCACGATATCTAATAATGCTGTCTACAAAACGTCTAAAAGAATATATACTTTGTCCAAAGGTTTTCACAACGGGAATTCCTCGTACATACTCAACAGCTTCACTACTCATTTCTTCTAAAGCATCTAAATAATTTTGTTGAAATTTTTTACCTGCTGTACTCATCATAAATCTCATACTTAGAAACCCCAAGGCAATGGGAATAAGCGAAACAAGTCCCATACGCCAATCTACAACAAACATCAAAATTAGAATAAGTAGTGGAGCAATAATGGTTGATGCTATATCAGGTAATTGATGTGCGAGAAAAGTGTGTGTTTGACTGGCATTGTCATCAATAATTTTCCTCATTTTACCAGTTTGATTTTTATCGAAAAATCCAAGAGGCATATTAATAATTTTTTGCATTCCTATTTTTCTAATTCCTACTTCTATACGAAATGCTACCAAATGTGATGACATTAAAGCGAAAAAATAAACAACAATACTTGCAAATGCGGATATAAGTGTCATCCAAGCATAAAAACTGACATTTTGAAATGTGGTATTCCCCATATTAGCAAAAAATTCTTTGGCAATAAGCCAAATAAACACAAAAGGCAATAATCCAAGTAGTGCAGATAGTGCGGATAATATTAAAGATATTATCAATAGGTATTTCTTATTCCCTGCATAAGGAATTATTTTTTTTAGTATTGATTTTTTATTTTTTTTATTCATTTTTTATAAATTAAATGGTGAAGAGTAAATTTGTTTTAACTTCTATATTATCTGAATATATATCTTAATTTTACCGCAAAACTTCGTCCTGGTAAAGGACGGTTAAACTCTGAAATTACGGTTGCATCGGTTAGGTTATTTACTTGTAATCCTATTATATAGCGTTGATTTTTAAATCTATATTCTATGCCTGCATCAATGGTAGTAGCACGAGGAATACGTTTTTCTTGAAATTTACTTTGTTCAAAATCATAAAAATATTCTTCTACAAAAGAATAATCTACAAACAATCGGCTGTTTTGTCCGTAGCCACCAAACAGATTTTCTTTGTGCATTTCAAAACCTGCATTGGCAAACAAATAGGGAATATTAGGCATTCTGTCGTCTTTAGTAGCATTGGGTACGGTACTACCCGGCTCGTATTCACGTACATCTCGCAAATCTTGATAGGTAGCATTAGCATAAAGATACAGAAAGGAGGTAGCATCCCACTTTACTTCTATTTCGCTGCCAAGTGTTCGCATTTTACCAAAATTTTTATAATTAGACTGCAAAGGTCCTCCCTCAAAGCGAATCATATTTTTAAGATACATGTAAAAAGCATTGATTTCTATACTAAATAATCCATTATTTATTCGCTTGTCATACATTAAACCTATATTCGCACTTGTATTACGTTCTGGTTTTAAATCACCTGACGGACGAATTAAGAAACCGTCACCCAACAATTCATTATCAGAGGGCAAACGCACATCATAAGCCAACGAGGCTTTTGCCAAGAACTCAGAAGTAAAACGATAACGAATTGCTTCTGTAAATGCCCAATCGTTTTTAAAATTATTAATGTTTTTTACTTTGAAAGTTGTAATATTAAGAGGTGGTGCAGACTTTGTTTTCATACTATACTGATAGTGTTTTGCAGTAATCGAGTTAGTCAGTTTTTTGTCCCAAAAATGAGTTTCAAAATTTAACCCTGTAACCCAGCTATACATATTGCTTTTAAAATCAGTTTGATGTCCAAGAGCTTTGTCTTTTAATGAGTCGGAAGGATTACCTTTTGTATAAAAAAAGGTAGAGTTAAAATTGATAGAACTCCAATCATTAATTAGATAATTTAAATTCAATTTAGTAACTAGTACATTCTTTTTGTTCTTGGAATCGTTAGGAATTTCTATTTCTCCACCCAAATTTGAGACTGCTATATATGGTGTTCCGTCCCATTGATAACGATGCTTTGCCTTGTCTTGATGTTTGAAAATAGTATGTGCAAAATTTAGTCCAAAGTCTAAATCTAAACCTTCGAGTATAAAATTTTCGTGTTCAATATCAAGCCCTAAAAGCAAACCGTTTGAAAAGCTTTTAGCTTCTTGAATATTGTATTCTATTCCTTGTATTTCTTTTTCCGTTTTCAGATAAGAATATTCTATAGCTACCTGATCAAACCACCATTTATTGTTTTTAGCTTTAAATCCTCCTCCAATGGCATATTTATTGAATTTGTCGTGATCTCTTTTTATGAAAGTACCTTTTTTCAATGGCAATTCCATTGTATAATTGTTATCAGAATAGGTATAAAATCCGCCGAAACCCAATTCATAGTCATTTTTGTGGCTTTTGAATACAGTACTTACTTTGTGTGTATTAAACGATGCCATTATGTAGCTTATATCTACATAAGTGGGAGGATAATCTTTCATTACAATATTTACTGCTCCACCTATTGCCGAACCTCCCAATTTGGCAGGAATTATGCCTTTATAAATCTCAATACGTTCAATCATTTCGGTTGGAATATCGTTTAAATCAACAAAATCGGTATTATCATTCATTGGCACTTCATCAATAAAAAAGCCTATTCGTTTACCTTCCAATCCTCTTACCGATATACGAGAACTACTTCCAACACCCCCAGAACTACGAAGTTTTACCCCTGTAACTTTTTCTAAAACATCGTTTATATCGTTCACTCCTTTTATTTCATCCATAGAGATAACCGCAATGGGCATTGCTTTTTCTCGTATTTTTCGGGCTTCTGATTTGGCAGTAACCACCACTTCATTTAGCGATTGGGACGATTCTTTTAAGGAAATAGTTAGGTTTTTTATTTCATTTTCTTTTATTATGATTTGCTGTGAATATTCTTGATAACCGATACAAGAAACTTTTAACAGGTACCTGCCGGTTTTTATATTGGGTAATATAAACAATCCTTTAGTATCGGTTGAAGTGCCTATGTTCGTTTTAGCTAAAAAAACATTTACGCCTATTAGTTTTTCGCCTGTTTTTTTATCTAAAACTACTCCTTTTAAAGTTGCTTTTTGAGCAAAAAGGGGAAATACCAATAATAGCAGTAAAAAAAACACAATGAATTTTTTCATATCTTATAATAATTTCTACTTTTGTTATTTAGACTGAATTAACGAAACAAATGTACGATAAGCAATGACGGAAAAATTTAATATTAGCAACTAATAATTTAACATCAACAACTTTTTTTAAAATGAATTATTTCCAGTTTAATAAGCAAGATTTTGAGGAATATCTACTGGATACAGACAAAAAGACTTTTTCTAAACAAAACTGTAAAGAAGTTCCAGTATTTACTATTGATAGGCAGAATTTAGGTTTTATTGATGTAAAAACAGAACAGAAAGGACAAATTATTCTAATGAATAATAAAATGTTATTCAAACAAAATATTATATTCAAGGGGACTTTAAAAGAGTCAATAATTGTTTTTTTTAATAAAAAAGACGAAAGTTTCACTATCAATCAAAAAACAGGTTTGCAAAGGGCTTTTCTACCAAATAATAATGGTATTTATTTTCGTAACCACGATACGAATGAAGAACAAGATGTTATTTTAAGGGGAAAAGAAATAGACGTTTCTTTTTTACATATTCCTATCACTTATTTTAAAAAATTAACCAATCTATACCCTAATTTATTTGAACAGTCGTTTACACGCTTCCAAAAAGGGGAGTCGTTTTTTCTGAGTGAAAATTTTGCCCGAACTACTGCTGTACATTATAATATTCTTTCACAAATAGAAAACAGCCACTTAATGGGTACTTGTAGTTCTGCTTATGTAGATGC
>PDWJ01003959.1_pt1 | contig 24714 bp, 18 predicted proteins | sample 1430881 | NCBI WGS metagenome assembly PDWJ01 (sample SAMN01162460, study PRJNA174530) | Oral metagenome, whole genome shotgun sequencing project. | biome: Marine environment; feature: Marine mammal; material: Swab sample of the gingival sulcus; isolation source: swab sample of gingival sulcus...
CTTCAGCTCCTCGCTGAGGGTCTCGCTGCTGTCGATGATCTTCAGGAAGTTGTTGGCCACGCCGCGCATGTAGGCCAGGGTGCGGGAATCTTCCTGCACCGTCTCCTCGATCAGCTCGACCTCGGCCTTCATGTAGGGCTTGCCCTCGACGAAATTCTTGATGCGGCAACGGGCCACTCCCTGGCCCAGCAGACGCATGCTGCCATCGGGGAAACGCAGCATCTTCTGGATCTTGACGGCTGTGCCCACGTGGTAGATGAGATCCTTCTCATCCACCTCCCCTTCCTCATCGCTGATCAGTTCCCGCTGCGCGAAGGTGCCCAGGATCTTGTCGCCGGCCAGACAGTCGTCGGCCAGGCGCACCAAGTTGGTGTCGCTCAGGACCAGGGGCACCATCATCGCGGGGAAGATGACCGCCTCGCTGATGGGCAGGATGGGCATCTCGGCAGGCAAAAAGACTTCTTCAACCTGCTCGTCGTCCATGAAATCCCGTTCGTTATCGGCCATGGGGCCCAGCTCCTTCTAAGGGTTGATGTCGATGTTGCGGCGCGTGGCAGCCTGCCTTTTGCCCCGCTTGAAGGTCACCGTCAGAAAACCATTGCGATAGACGGCGGTCGCACTGCCCGGATCCACCTCCACGGAGAGAGGCACCCGGCGGGAAAACGGTCCGATGCTGATCTCCATCTTGTGGTAGTGCTTCTTGCCCCGGGCCAGGACTTCCGGCCTGATACCCCGCACCAGGAGGTTGTGCTCATCCGCCAGCACCTCGATACGTTCCGGGTCCATGCCGGCCAGATCCATCATCACGACAAAGGACTCCTCCGTCTCGTACGCATCGGTGGCCGGATGCCAGCAGAGATCCCCTTCCGGAGGCACACGGCCACCCTTCTGGGCGTAGGACGCCACCAGGATCTCGAAAATATCATCCAGTTGCCCGGAGCGAGGCTTCTTGGTCATAAGATTTCTCCTGTCGCCACTGAACTTTAATACACGAGGTTGCGCTATGCTACTTGTGCCGCACGACGGCGTCAACAGGTGCCCCGGAGGCTGTGCTCCAGAGGCGCGCCGGCGGCGCAGCCATGCCACACGGGAGTGCCCCGGGAGAAAGTCCGTCAGGGTCGGCTCGTATCAGAAGCGACGTAACACACCGATGACCACGCCCTGGACCTGCACCCGATCCTCCGGCAGGGTCAGCACCGGCACTGCGGGATTGGCCGGTTGCAGGCGGATGTTGGCCCCTTCCCGGTGGTATTGCTTGACGGTAACGGAATCCCCATCGACCAGGGCGATGACGGTTTCTCCGTTGCGCACCAACTCACGGGATTCCACCAGCACCGTGTCTCCGTCCCGGATCTGCTCCTCGATCATGGAGTTCCCCCGCACGCGCAGGGCAAAGGTGCGGCCCCGCCCCAGCCAATCCTCCGGCAGGGAAATTTCCTCATGCTCATCAAGAGCTTCGATGGGCAGGCCGGCGGACACCGTCCCCAGCAGGGGGATGCGCACCAGGGTGGGTTCCTCGGACCGCTGGTCCACCACTTCCAGGCCCCGGCTGGAATTGCGACGCGGCCGGAGCAGGTAACCCTTTTCCACCAGATTGCTGATGTGCTTGTGCACGGTGGCGGGCGAGGAGAGGCCGAACTTGGCCCCCACCTCCTGCAAGGTGGGCGCGTAGCCGTGATAGTTGGAGAACTGGTTGATGAATTCCAGAATTTGTGCTTGTCGTCGAGTCAGAGCCATGGTTGCCTCCTGCTTTGCCGGTAAGACTGTTCGCCGTCCATTGCCAACAAGATATACGAAAGCACTCCGAAAGTCCACCGAAAATAAAACAAAATCATAAAGTATTGGAAAAAGGGTCTTTCAGAGGGTGCACGGGACCGTTACGCAGCAAATCCAGAACCTCCGTATGGGTGGGCAGCCGACCTCGCCCCCCTAGGGCCGTACACTTCAGAGCAGCCACCGCAGCCCCATACCGCAACTGATCGGCAAAGGTGCCGCCCAGGCAGCGCGCCAGGGCATACCCGGCGTGGAATACATCCCCGGCCCCCGTGGTGTCCACCGTCCGCACCATGAAAGCCGGCACCCCCACCGGATCCGGATCCAGGGCCCAAACACCGTCCTGGCCGAAGGTCATGGCCACCCGCGCGGGTCCCCGGTCCCGCAGGCCCTCCAGAGCAAGCCGCACATCCTCGGTCCCCACCAGATCGGGGGCAAAACGCCGAGAAGAGATCACATCGGTGCACGCGGCCACCAGGGACTCGCTTCCGGCCCGCACATGGCCCGCATCCATCACCACAGGCAAACCCGCCGCCCGAGCGGCGGCCGCCGCCCGCAAACCCAGTTCCGGTTCGTGGCCATCCAGATACAGCAGTTGCATGCCTTCCAACCAATCAGGCCGCCAGAGCTCCGCCGCCAGCCGCGGCAGATCTCCCCGGGACCAGAAGATGGTGCGCTCTCCCGTGTCCGGATGCACCAGGATCACCGCCTTGGCGCAGAGATGCCCCTCCATCACCGGGCAGAGATGGGTATCCACCCCGGCCTCATGAAGCTCCCGGCGCTGGATCCGGCCGCCTTCATCGTCCGTCAAGGGGGTCACCAGGCGCACCCGCGCCCCCAGTTTCGCCAGGGCCACGGCCGCCGTCGCGCCCGGTCCCCCACCGCCCAGGCTTATGGCCGGCACCTCGTTCTTGGTATCCCGCCGGGGAAAACCACTCGCTTCCGGCGCCAATGGCACAACCACATCCAGGGCGTTGTAGCCGATGACCAAGATACCGGGGCGGGGTTCGGGCAGGCGCAACGGGAACATGGTTGGGAACGCGGGCCTTCCTGTGCTAGGCTGTGCGGGTCGTACCGTCTTTGTGAACCGACGCGCCAGCGGCGCCCAGTCTGGAGAGTACCCCATGGACGATTGCCTGTTCTGCAAAATTTCCGCCGGAAACATACCATGCGAGGATGTCTTTTCCGATGAGAATTTCCTCGCCTTCCGGGATATCGATCCCCAGGCTCCCACCCATATTCTGGTCATCCCCCGCCGGCACGTGAGCGGTCTGGCCCAGTTGCAAGGCCCCGATGCGGATCTGGCCGATGGCCTGCTCACCACCGCGGTGAAGATTGCCGCGGATCTGGGGCTGGCGGAAAAGGGTTACCGCTTCGTCATCAACCAAGGAGACGAGGGTGGGCAGACCGTGGGCCATCTGCATTTGCATATCCTGGGCGGACGCGCCATGGCCTGGCCCCCGGGTTAAGCTGATTACCGGGTTAAGCTGATTATCGGGTTGAGCGGGCCTACCGAATGGCTTCTACAAGGAAAAAACCCCGGCCACTTTGCCGGGGTTTTTTACAATGCGGGAAGATATTAACTCAGAGTGTAAACACCCCGACCGGCCCGTTGCACCTTGTCCGTGGTGCTCAGCGTGCGGCGCAGAACATTGTCGAAGTTCTTGCTCTTGGTCTTGAAGAGCTTGCCCTTGACGATGGCGGAGAAGATATCTTTGAAGCTCATGGTGCCGCCGTTCTTCTGCAGCACGGTGACCACGACGTCTTCCAGTTTCACACGCCCGCCGGTTGTGGCCGGCTTGCGGGCAACCTTCTTCTTGGCTGCAGCTTTCGTGGCGGCTTTTTTGGTCGTTTTCTTACGAGCCGCTTTTTTACGCGCCACCTTCTTACGCGGCCGAGCGGGCCCCTCACCCAAACCCGACATCAGGTCATCGAGTTCCTGATCCACCTTGGCCAGGGCAGCCATGAGCTTGGCCTTCTCCGCCTCCAGGACATCAATGCGTTCCCGGGCTTCCAGCAGCTTCTTCATGTCTGCCGCCGACAGCTGATTCAGAAATTCCTTTTGTGAACGGAGCATGGTAGCCTCCAGAGTTGAAGAAAACAGTATTTCATCTCGGCAATATTAAAAAATTATGTGAATCATGTCAATCATTACCGTCCTTAGCGGGTATCGTCTTCCACAAGAAAGCCGCTCATATCCGTTCCCTGCCGGAGGTTCCTGATCATGCGCACGGCCCGTTTCTCGTCGATGTGGACGGCATGGACAGGACCGTCGTCCAGCATGCCGCTGGGGTTCACGCTCATGATGAAGCCGCCCCCGGAACAGGCGCTGTGCTCGACCAGACCCAGCACGTGCCCGAATTCATGCATGGTTGTTTCCTGCAACCGCTGCGCGTCGGCGATCTGGTTCCAGAGGTAAACCCGGGCGTGTTCGGGAATGACATCCCCCAGGGCGTAGTCTTCATCGTCGGGCTCGGTGATGTAGGCCCGACCGGCGTATTGAATACTTTCGTTGCCAAAATACACATCCACGTCGGCGGCGGAGGGGTCCGGGGTCAGCACCAAATACTCAGCACCCATGGCCTGATTCCAGAACAGGACCGCTTCCGCGGCAAGAGCGGACATATCCAACCCATATTCGTTGACGTATCCCGGCTGGACATAAACGGAAAGAGGATAGTTCTCCCAGCGATAAAGGTTGTAATTCTCTCTCAACGCCGTGAACTGCCGGGTCCGGGTCGTAAACCGCAGATAGGTCATGAAATCGTGATCGTGGGCGTCACAGTCGGCATCCAGGCCAAAGCGCCGTCCCAGAACGATGTCGTAACTGGCACCCTCGGCATAGGTCACCCCGGACCATATGAAATCATACCAAGCCCCGAATGGGTCGCCTGGCTCCGGATCGTTACGGGAAAGGGTTTCAATGGTCAGGACGCTCACATCCGGAACCGGACCGAAAGAATAATACCCTTCGGCATCGGTGTTGACGCGGCAGGAAGGACACCCGTAATCCAGGATCACATCGCGTATGGGGTTCAGGGCATCATCCAGGACGTACCCCTCAACCAGCCAGGGAGAAGAAACGACAATGCTGGGGACCGTGTCCAACACCGACAGCTGACCGGCCGTATCAAGGCCCCGCACCGCGAACCAGGTCCGGCGCCCGGCCTCCAGGCCGGACTCCTCTTCATAAAAGGTCAGGGAATAGCCAACCTGGTTGGCCTGGTGGGCCAGAACGCCGACCTCCCGCGCCTGTTCCCAATTCTCCATGGTGATGGGGCCATCGGTATCCAATGCCACGATATAATCCGTTATCGGGAATTCCGAATCGGCAATCCACTGCCACGAAACGCGCACGGAAGCGGGCTCGGGGCCATGTTCCAAGGTCACGCCCGGAACCCGGCCCGGAGCCGTCACCGGGCTCTGGCTCACATCCAGATACCAGGTATGATCCCAGGTGGTCCCCTGGTAAGAAAACACGGCCCGCAACGTGTCCACCCCGACCAAAGCCGCGTCGTAGACGTAGTCGGGAGCTTCCAGAGGGGCCTCGTCATTGAGCACCCAGGAAATACTTAAATCGACAGTGGGTTCGACCCGCACGGAGAACTGCTGTTGCTGGCTGGTGACAAGGTCCACCACAGTCAGGTCCGGGACAAAGGTGAAACGGAGGTCCTCCGGCCCCTCTCCTGGATCCGTGCTGCTGGAACAGGCCAGAAAGGCAAGCAGAACCAACACGACCAAACCCGGCCCCAGACGCCACCGAAAATGGGGAAAATGGCAGACACGCAGCATGATAATGAGCCTCCATGGCGCTGGGGTAAATCAGGGAGCGGCCCCGGTCCGGTATTTTCGATCTTCCGGAGCGATCCACCACTCGGACAGATTGTTGACAGGAGACAGAACGTGGGGCCGAATGTTGCGGATCCGGCGTGACACCGCATCCAGACGCTGGGGACAGAACAGGTAGGCCGCCGGAGGATCGGCCTGCAGAATCTCCTGCAATGCGAACCAGTAGGGTTTGGCCTCTTCCCGGTCCAAAGTCCCTAAGGCCTTCTCCAGCAACGCGTCAACCTGGTCATTGGAATAGAAACCGTCATTGAATTCATCAATGGCGTCCGAATGGATGGCCGACGAGGGGTCCCCGTAAAGATTGGGAGTCATGGACCCGAAATACACATCGAAATTCCCGGCATTGACCAGTTCCAGACCGGCCGCCAATTCCAGGGTCCGAATCGTCACCGACACCCCCACGGCCTGCAGGTTCTCCCGAATGATGACCGCCCCATCACGGCGCACGGGATCCCCCGTGCGGGTAAGAATCTCCAGTTGCAGCGGCAGGCCGTCCCGACGCAGAACGCCGTCGGCCTCGTCCGGAAGCCAGCCGGCCTCCCGTAGCAGCCGACGAGCTTGCGGAGGATCATAGGGGTCCGGAGCTAGGTGGTCGGCATGGTTCCACAGAACCTGGGCAATGGGGCTGACCGCCGGAGTGGCGTATCCGTCCAGCAGGGTTTCCATCATGCGCTCCCGATCCAGCGCCAAACTCAAAGCTCGCCTGGTGCCCGCATCGGCCAGCCGGGGGTTTCGGCAGTTCCACTGCAGATAATAAAAACGCCGGCCATGGGTGCTTTTGATCTCCAGATCGGGATTCATCTCCAGACGGGCCGCATCGTGAGGGGAAATATCCGCCACGAAATCCAACTCACCGGCCTCCAGAGCCAGGATGCGGGCCGCAGGTTCCTTGATGATACGGAACATGACCCGATCCAGATGGGCCGGGGTGCCGCTGTAACGGGGATTGCGCGCCAAGGTCAAGGCATGGGAATAATCCCAGTTTTCCAGCATGAAAGGCCCGCTGGCCAGAGGATGCTGATTCAGAGGCCACTGATCGACCCCCACGGGCGCCAGATCCTTGACCAGATGCCAGGGCACGATGGCATGGGCCGAACGGGCGATGGGATCGGGCAGACGGCGCGCGAACCGGTATACGACCGTGCTGTCATCCAAGGCCTGCGCGGACAGGACATCGCGATAGAATCCCTGGCTGCGCGCCCCCACGGCGGGATCCTTGAACAGCGCCAAACTCTGGACCACGTCTTGCGCCGTCAGCGGCACGCCGTCCTGCCACATCCAGGGCTTCAGGTCGTAACGGAGGGAAAGACCATCATCAGCAAGTTCCCAGCGTCGGGCGATCCGCGGGGCATACTCCAGGTCTTCGTCCAGTTCCGTCAAGGTATCCAGCAGTTCAGCCAGCAGCATGCCCGCGGCCGTGGAACGCCGGATCAAGGGATTCAGAACATCCGGATCTCCGGCCAACGCCACCACCGCCATGCCGCCATCCACAGGCTGAGCCGCCGGAGCGCCCTCCGCCACGGAGGCCTCCTGTTCCTTTCCACACCCACCCGCAGGCAACAACACGCCGAGCAGGCCCAGAAGAACAAGACAGGGCAACCGGCGCAAGATGGTTGGAACACGGATCATGGAAACTCCCGACCTGGAATGGAGAGGCGCGGCCCGGGAAAGGGCCACGCCTGATTATACGAGCGCCCGATGGCGATCGTCAAACCATCACTTCACCAGTGTCATCTTATGGATGCTCTCCTGGGAACCGCTGACCGCCCGCATGAAATACATGCCGCTGGACTGGCCACGGCCCCCGTCATCCCTGCCGTCCCACACCATGGTGTGCCAACCTGAACTGATCTTGCCGCTGTGCAGGGTCCGCACCTTCCTTCCCTGCAAATCATAGACGACCAGTTCCAGGGTGCCCCCACCACGACCAGCCGGCACATGCAGGCGCACGGAGGTGGACGGGTTGAAGGGGTTCGGATAGGGGTCGCCAAGCACCAGGCCGGCCGCGGGCACATCCTGGTCGCTCTCCACCCCCACCAACCAGTGCGACGTGTAGACACCGTCACGTTTCATGTTGCCGGCAAAAGTTCCCCAGGACACATAGCGCCGATCGAAGGCATAGGGCATGTCCCAGACATGGACCAGCCGGTCCCAACCACCCATGACGATATCCACATCCAGATCCAGATCCAGATCACAGATGATCGGCGCGGGCATCAAGGGCCCGGCCAGGGTGATGGGGAACCCCGAGATCGGCGTGCCGTCGCTCTCGAAAGCATACAGATTGTTGGGGGCTTCCTCGTCACCGCCGCCGATGCCGAAGAGAATGTCCGGCACATCGTCCCCGTTGATATCGCCGATCACGGGGCTGCTTTCGCTGCTGCCGGGCAGATTCTTGGGCCACCCGCTCATGATGGATCCGCTGGTCCCGCCTTCCCTGTCGGTATCGACGGCGATCATGACACTGGCGTCGCCATGGATATTCCCCACGTACACGATTTCCAGCTGACCATCGCCGTCCAGATCCCCAAGAGCCACACTGGGCATCGGTCCGAACATGGTGTCGTGCTCCAGATCGATGGGGAACCCCGGATAGTCGGTGCCATCCTGTTCGATGACGAAAAGGCGAGGTCGGATGTCGCTGACCACGAGTTCCATGATTCCGTCACCGTCAAGGTCCGCCGCGGCCACACTGGAGTTGATGCGATGCCCCGTGTTGTAAGGGAAGCCCTCCAGCGATGATCCGTCGGCCTTGCGCGCCTCCACCCGGGCGGGGCCCAGATCGTCCTCGCCGGTTCCGAAGACGATCTCGCGCGCCCCGTCACCATCCAGATCCACCAGCGTCGGAGAAGAAATCAACCATTCCGAGGTCGCGCCCGGACGGCGCAGAAAAACACCTTCCGTGGCCGGATCAGCATCGCCGTCCAGGACCTCGGTGCCATCGTGGTGAAAAGCAAAGGTCTGTCCGTTCAGAGTGTTGACGACGATTTCATCGTCACCATCACCATCCACATCCCCCACGGCGGGCGTGGCCCAATTCCACTTTGCGCCGGCCCCGTAAGCCAGACTCCTGGGCCAACCGTCGCAAACACTGCCGTCGCTTTTGAACACATAGATGGCCGGGGGATCGAGCGCCGAAACAACCATCTCCAGACCAGGCTCGCCATCCAGTTCCGCCAGGGCCACCCCGGCCGGCGAAAGGGTCATGTCCAGGTCGGTGAACACGCCCAGGGTCTGGCTGTCGCCGTCGCCGTTCAGAAGCTCGGAGCCGTCGTGGTGCCAGACATAGACCTCATCGCTGACCAGGACCATTTCATTATCGCCGTCGCCGTCCACATCGCCAACCGCCATATGGCTACTGGTTTCAGTATTGAACTCCAGCGGCAGGCCGGGAATCTCCGCCGGCGAGGTGGCCTGCTCCACCACGGACGACAAGACGCTGGGCACCCGGGGCAGGCTCAGGGCCTCCACCTGGTAGAAGTAGCGCGTCAGTTGCTCCAGGCCTTCATCACGGAAGTAGGAGGTACCGGCGATGATATCCCGGTTCACCTTCTCGAAGGGGCCGGAAGCGTTGCTGCTACGGTACACATTGTAGCCGTAGATATCCGAATCCGGGAGCGGCTCCCAGCGCAGGGCGATGATACCCGAGCCCAGGCTGGTGTCGGTGGTGATCCCGCTAGGAGCGGCCGGCCTCCGCAGGTGGAAGACATGGTCCGCCACGCGACCGTAATTGTCGGTGACGGACAAGGTCATCAGGGCCCTCTCGGAAGCATCGTCCAAGGCCAAAGAAAAAGGTCCGATGAAGGGTGAGGTTTCCATCAGGTCCAGGGCTTCCACAGAAGCTCCGGTCTGGAAAAGGGTCACCCCCGCATCCATAGTGCTGAGCGTCAACTCGGCGGCATCCAGACGACCGGCGCCAAAGTTCTTCAGCCGGGCCTGCACCACGACACGTTCCCCATCATCCAGGACACCGTCCCCGTTGCCGTAGGTGCTATCCTCCCAGTCCACCAGCACCACCTCGGGTTCCGGGGCCAGAACCCGTTCCGTCCATTCCACGGTATACTGGTCACCGTTGCTGTCGGTCAGGTTCAACACGAATTCCAGAGGTGTCCCATCCGCTAGGTCTGAAGCAAGTTGGATGATGAAACGGGTGGTGGGGTATGTCCCCCCCTCCGCCTCCACATCCACGAAATCGGCCGTGGGATTCGGGATGGTGACCCCCTCCTGCGCGCAGCTCAGCGTGCCGGAAAGCCCGTTGGTACCGGTGCCCATGGTTTCTCGCAACACGGGCAGGAAGGTCAAGGTTTCCCCCGCCTCCAGAGCGGCGTTGCCATTCCCTTGATCCTCGATGGCATTGGTCCAGAACTCGAAGTATGTGCCCCCGGAAGCCACCGACAGCGAGGTGGTCGTAAGAGCCGTGTTTCTGCCGCTGACCGTCAGATCTACCTGGCCAGGGCCGCTGACCAGATAGTCCAGGGTGACCTGACCATTGGCATCCGTGACACCGACAACATGGTCCTCGCCGTCTCTCTGCAAACAGACGGTAACATCGCTCACCGGCGCCCCCATCGCGTTGGTCACGGTGACGGGAAGACTGTTTGGCCCGGGGCTTAAGGTCCCGGTGGCCACGTTGATGGCGACCGGCGCCCCCGACCAGATGGGCAAGGTGGGGTCGCCCAGCAGGGAGTAGTTTTCAAACGTCCAGCGATCCACGCTGTTGTAGGCCGTATTGACCAGGAAGGGCAACCGGCTCAGGGCCAGCAGACGCCCGGCGGGATTCTCGCCCCCGCACAACAACTGCGAGAAGAACATCTCCTGGTAATATTTGGTGTGGATGAAGGCCGCTCGGGCCGACCCGATGGAGATCACCGATCCTCCGTGGGGATTCTGCAGGAAACGCTCCATCAGGCAGCTGAAATCAAAGGCCGCCGATGCGCAATTCAGGCTGTACAGAGCAAAATAGTTGTCGTTGATCAGGTTATCCGCGTCCGCGTTGAGGAAGTTGTTGTCTCCCACGCTCATGTTGTAATAATAACCGTGCCCGATCTGGTTGCAGATGCCATAATGCCCGGTATTGAGACTGTCGATGAGCGCCGCGCGCGTCAGCTGAGCATCTCCAACGTTCTCCTGATCGGTCTCATACATCCGCATATATTCCATGTCCGAACAGGGTTCCACCAGCTCAGAGATCATCTCCTCACTGAAGCTGGCGCCATCTAGGAAGATATCCATGGGAGGCGACCACGGATCGGGGAACAGAACCTCCGCCGCATACAAGATGCGGTTGGGCCAGTCGGCACTGCTCGATGCCTGCTGATAGTCCATGACCTTGGCCACGAAATTTTCCGCCTGGGCGGGGGTTGTCACCGTGGCCCGCCCCAGATACAACTCCTCCGCGAAATCAGCTTCGTCATCCGCCAGATCGCCTTCGGCCACCTCTCCGAAGAGCGCATTCCCGTTGGCATTCCAATTGCCGTCAAGGGCCGCGAAATACAGATCCACCGGAACGTCGGTATGACTGCCGGATGGATAGAACGTGTTGGTCACATACCGCGCGGGCAGGACCTCGGTATCGCCCCCCAGCAAAACGTACTCAGTTCCCCACTTGGCGTAAGCATCCTGCAGGAAAATCCGGATGGTTTCCTGAATATCGGCTCCATTACGGTAGTTGTCGGCGATGAATTCCGTGGTCACCACCACCGTGGTGATGCCCAACTGGGTTTTGAAATCGGCCAGAACCTGGAAGGCATCTTTCATGGCCTCATTGGTCACGATGACATACTGCACCGCGCTACCGGTCAGACTGGGCGTGCGGGAGGGTTTGAAAGGTCCCGCATCCTCCACCACGATCCCGGTCGCCCGCGCGTAGGAGGCCAGAGCTCCGGGATTGGCCACCAGATTCTTGAGGACACTCTCGGCGCTTTCCCGTTCTCCGGCCACGAAACGCTCGCGTTGCACGGTGTGGTAGGTGGAGCCGCCGTCGGTGTAGCGCACGCGAACGGCATAGGCCTCCAGGTATTCCAGACTGTGTCCGTCTTCCGATTCCAGGCTGCGCACGGGATAAAGATTCATCCCCAGCAAACGGTAACCGTGCCAGGAATAGGTGCCGGCGTACTCGCCCCACTGGGCGGGGAAGGCTCCGTCGACCCGTTCCAGGCGCGCCACCGGGTGTCTTTCTTCCATACTGGTGAGATAGCCGGCGGAGCGTTGCGGCATGGCCGCGCCCTTTTCCAGACGCACGCTCAACGGTTCGATCCAAGCCTCGGCAACATCCCGATCCGAGGGGATCAACAGCAACAACTCCCGAAACGGGAGCCGAGGTTGCCCTATCTCGTTAAGGTTGCGGTAGCCCTTCGCTGTGAGGTAGTGCCCACCTTCGGTGGCCTTTTCCCAGCCCCATTGATCGCTGTCGATGCGTTCTTCCAGCAACACATCCCCACCACCGGCAGCCAGGGAGGGCGCGGTTCCACAAATCAGAGCCAAAGACAAAACGGTCAGCAACAGGAACACCATGGCCCCCTGATCCGAAGACAGGCGCGCGCGGGATCGGAACGTCGTCATTAATTTCCTCCGGTGAAACAGAAACCCTGCGGTCGGTCATGGATATCAAAAGGAGAGTTCCGGTGGTTCCGCAACCATACGACACTCCTTCATCAACCACTCGGACCTGACTAGGGCAAAATCCCTCTACAGCCATAAAAATGGACCAAGAATCCAAATCCGAGGCTCAGAGATTACTATACCACAAGAAGAAGGGAAGGTCAATGGTTCAAAATTATGCGGTAAATGGTGAAAATTTACTTTAAAATGACAAATTAAGGATCTATAAACAAAACGTGACAACTTTTAACTTATTGACATACGGTGCCGATTCCCCCAGAGTTCCCATCAGGCCCCCAAGGCACCACATGGACACTCTCCGCCTCAAGGGCGAAAAGACGGGTTTCTCCGGCCACGCCGGCCGGAGCCATCACCAGACGCCGACTATGGGTTCCGTTGCGTAGAACCAGATTCCGACCTCGCCGAACCGCGCTCACCCCACGGGTCTGCAATTGGGCCACCTCGGTGTCACTCAGATAGGTCGGAGCGGGACCGATCGCCGCCAGCCGGGTCAGGAAATCCTCCAGGGACCTCTGCCCCAGACGCACCACCTCGGGATCCGTGTGGGCCAGATTCACGCGATGAACCTCCACGATGGCCGGCTGTCCCTGCTCCCAGGCCTTCACCGCGTCGGCCACACAGCGGGTCACGACACCGACAGGATCCGGGGACTGGACGGGCTCCAGCCGGCAGTTGCGTTCCAGATACACCCGATCCCGGTTCAAGATGCGCGCCAGTTGGCGATCGACAAATTTCAGCCCCCGCCCCAGTTTGCCAGGGGGCAACTTGGGATTGCGCTGTTCCCGCTTGGCCTGGATACACGCCAGATCCCGGCTGAGCCAGAGCCGCTCCAAAGCTCCATACCAGACATAATCCGGGGCGATGATGCTGGCCGGAGGGCGCCCGAAAAGACGTTCGAACACAACCAGGCCTGTATCCAGGTCACGGGTCAAAACATCCAGAGACCGGGCGAGGCCAAACTCACGAGCAGCTTCGCTACCCGGAAAAAGACTCACTCCTTGCCGTGTGAGCCGGCGGGCCAGTTCCGAAGACAGACCTCTGTCCAGACGCTGCTGCGGGTCGTAGTGCCAGATGGCATGGAGTTCAGGATACCAGAGGCCATCGGCCATACCTTGGAACACCTGCGGCCACATACCAGGGCGGGAATACATCGGGGGTAAGGCGGGCAGATCGTACCGTTTCCAGACCTCGGCGCCATCTTCCTGCTCGTAGGACAGAGAACTGAGCACATAGTTGGGCTGGAAGACCGCCGGCAAACCGTCGGCACCAATGTGGTTGGCCATGATCCGGCACACGCCGGCGACCATGGCGGCGTCCTCCCCCCAGTCATCGCTTTCCATGACCAGGGGACGGATGGGCTGCCAGAGCACCAGGGCCGGGCTTTGCACCGTCAGAAACCCCACCCCCAGCAGCAGAGCGACCGGAAGGATGAGCAGCAGAAAACGGCGTGGTTGCAGCATATTGAGCGTCCTTTTTCCTGTCAGGAACCTGTGGAAGGCTGGGCTTCCACCCACCAGTAGCGCCCCAGAGACAAGCCGTCGCGCCTGATGCTGCGGGCCAGCCGATCGGCCGGGCCGGCCGGCCGCGTATTCCCCGTGCCCGCCAACATGGTCAGGACCGCCTCCGTGTCCGGCTTGCCGGCGTTGGGCTCCACTCCCCAGCGAATATTGCGGGCCCCGGCTTGTTCCAGCCTCGCGACAATCTGCTGTCCCGAGACAAGAGGCCCCCGCCACTGCGGGACAATTTCGGCCAGAAAGGCCTGCAACTTTTGGTAATTCCGCACCGCGGGATCCCGGGTGCCGCAGGCCTGATCCCCCACCAGGAAAAGCCATCCGTCAGGCTTCAGCAAATCCAGCCAACGCTCCAGAAAAAGTCCGGAAGGATCCTGAGCCAGGGCGTGAGGCACCAGATTGACCGCCAACACACCATCCAAGCGGCCAGGGCGCAACGGAGGCCGCAACGCATCCCCGCGGATCGCCAACTTGGTGGCCGCCCCCAGGGGCAGTCGGTCCAGCCCGAAGGCTTCCAGACCATAAGGGCTCAGCCACTGCCCCACGTCCCCATCGCCGCATCCCAGATCCACAAGGCGACAAACGGGCAGGTCCGCCCAGTGGGCCGCCCTCCTGCAAAAAGCTTCGGGTAAAGGTGCGAAGGACATGGGAGAACACCCTGCGTCACGGGTCAGTCATCCGTCAATCCAGATACCGGTGATTCCGCATTCCCCCCGCCGACCCTCTTCCTGGCCACCCGCTGCCGTTCGGCCTGCAGGTCGATGATGTCGGCCACATTCTGGGGGGCCTCGCTGGCCAGCACCTGGATCCCATCATTGAATCCCAGAGCGTAAGCCACCTCGCTGAAAAGGTCGATCCCCTGCTTCCGGTTGTGCCGATGCCGCAGGGCGCCCATTTGCGCCGCCCACAGCCAGGTTCCCGTAGCCGGCAACCCCAGCCAGGCCAGGCCCAGAAAATCGCTCAGCCCGAAGAGGATGGCCCCGCTGGTGACCAGCAACAGGCAAAGGACCACCCCGCGGGGGCTGAACCCCAGACGCAGAAGGCGGTGGTGCAGATGATGGTCATCGGCCAGAAAGATGCTGCTGCGACGACGATAGCGGCGGATGATAGTGGTGCCTGTGTCCCAGATCGGCACCACCATCGGCGCCAGCATCAGAGGCAGACTGAGCCCCACCTCTTGGCCCAGATTCATGATCAGGATCCCCAGCACCAGCCCCATCCACATGCTCCCGGAATCCCCCAGGAAAATTTTCCGGCCACTGATATTCCAGTAGAAGAAGGCCACGGTCGCGCCGCACAAGGAAGCGGCAAAGAGCAAGTTGTAGGTTTCCCCGACAAAAAGGGAAATGGCCACCAGCATCAAGGTGGCCAGGATGCTGATGCCGCTGGCCAGGCCGTCCAGACCATCGATAAGATTCATGCTGTTGATGAAGCCCAGGTACCAGAACAGGGTAAAAGGCCAGGCCCAGCCACCCAGACTGACCTCCCCCACCAAAGGCAAAACCACGACATCGAGCCGCTGACCGAAAATCATCAGCAACAGGATGACCGCCAACTGTCCGTAGAGTTTCTTTTCCGCGTGGATACCGAAGCGATCGTCCCCCACACCCAGCGCCAGAATACCCAGACCCGCCCCGATAAGGATGCCCAGCCAGGACCATGGTAGCTCGGTGTTGAGGACCACATGCTCCAGGAAAAACAGAGCACAGAAAAACGAGATGAAAATGGCCATGCCCCCGGTCCGCGGCACCAACTCCCGATGAGGCCGACGATAACCCGGGTGATCCACGATCTCCGTCAGAAATCCCAGATTACGAAAATGGGGCTGAACCAGCCATGACATGAGAAACGCCACGACAAAGCTCAAAATGGCAAGGGCACCGAGATTCACAGTTCCTCCCTGAAACTTCTGGATCAAGCCCGGCGATCATTCCGTTATTTCGACAAAGGCAAAGGCCAAAAGGTTAGCGGCTAAAGCCAAGATTTTTCTATGCAAAGACCAGCCCGTACGTATAAAGGCCAGCCATGTGGGCATCTAATGTTGCGAATATCTAATAAAATTTATGCCAATCTCATCCCCAGAGCAACGGTTTTTTCAAAACCAGCCCTATCGATGGAGCAGGCTGTGGTACACGTCCAGAGTCCGTTGGGCCGTGCGCTCCCAGGTCCAGATGGCCGCGTTTTCCCGGCCGCGGGCCACCATTTCCGCCCGCCGGGCCGCATCCCCAGCCAGAAGAGCCAAACCGCGGGCCATGGCCGGAACATCTTCGGGATCAACCAGCAGGGCCGCCTTGCCGGCCACTTCCGCCATGGCCCCACGCCCCGCTGTCATGACGGGCAGATCCAGAGCCATCGCCTCCAGAATGGGGAATCCGAATCCCTCGTGCAGGCTGGGAAAAAGCAGAGCCCGCGCCGCCCGATACAGCGTCCCCAGCGTGTCGCTGGCGCAATAATCCATGACCCGCAGATGACCGGCCTCCCGCAACGGCTCGATACGGCGGCGCAGCCCCGAATCCCGCCACCCCCGACCGCCCACCAGCAAAAGCCCCGGCCAGGAACCGGGTTTCTCCACCATCAGGGCGTAGGCCGCCAGCAACCGTTCCAAATTCTTGCGCGGCTCCAGCGTACCCACAAAGAGAAAGAAGGGTCGCTCCCCAAATCCCGCCGGATCCGGCGGCCCACCGTCAAGCGGAACCTGCCGCACCCAGGAGGGTGTGCCAAAGGGCGTGACTGTGATTTGCCCCGTGGTCGGATGCAAACGACGCACATCCCGAGCCGTGGCCTCACTGTTGACCACGATCGCCCGCGCGCGTCGCAATGTCGCCGGCACCAGCAGACGATAGTACCCACGCCGAGGCTGCTCCACCGTGTCGGGAAAGAGTTGCCAGGCCAGATCGTGCACCGTGACGACATTGGCACAGGGCACCCGCCAAGGCGCCACGAATTGCAGGCTGTGCAGAACATCGGCCCCCATCGCCCGGCATAGCCTCGGCAGCCGCGCCTGGGTGAACAAGGCCTTCCGGAAGGTGCCCCCCACGGCTCCAGGGCAGGACACCACCGTCCATTCTTCGGCCTCTCGCAGATACGCGAACGGAGCCTCGGTGGTCACCAACAGGCGAAAATCCAGCCCGCGCTCGGACGCCGCCAATGCCTGGGTCAACTCCAGGATACTGCGCCCCACACCCGTGGGTTTGTCCGTCACCAACAAAGCATCCAGAACCACGACAGGTTTTCTCATGCGGTATCCTCATCGGCAGAAGGACCATTCTCCAGACCGGCCACCAGAACCCCCAGCACGAACCAGAGATGAGGCAGGTTATATTGGCTGAAGGTACACAATTGCACACCAGCCCCCCAAAGCCCCAGCAAGGCGGCCCCCACCACCGCGTTCCGCGGCACCCCCCGGCCCCGGGGCGTGAACAGAACACGACGCACCAGATGAACACCCAGCCCCAGAAAAGTCAGAAGACCCGCCAGCCCAGTCTCACAGAGAATCTTCAGAGGGTAGTTGTTGACCACAGGCCAGGTGAACTGGCTTTGCAGCCCCATAGGATCCACCAGCAGAGGGAAATGGAACGGATACTGCCCCCAGCCGACCCCCACCCAAGGGCTTAACTGGAAAGCCCGCCAGGCCGCCTGCATGCTGTACAGCCGTGTGAGATTGGACCAGTCCTGAGCATTGAAAGCGGCCAGCAGGCGCAATCGGAGATAACCGCCAGTGGCCAGATCACCGGCCATCGCCAAGGCCACCAGAGAAAGCGGGACCGCCCAAACACGCCAGCACGAACACGGCCGTCTTGTCTGCGTCGTCCGACGTTCACTCAGATACCAACCGACACCCAACACCGGCAGCTGAGCCGACAGCCCCAGCCAGGCTCCTCGGCTGAAGGTCATGGCCAGCAGCAAGGCCATCAGCCCGCCCAAGATGAGACGCCACGCCAGGGGTCGGCGCCAGATGAAAAGGAGAGGCCAGACAGTCACCAGATAGTTCCCCAGATACAAGGGCTCACACACCGTTCCCCGCAGGCGGGGAAAATTCTGCAACTGGTTGTCCACATACAGGCGTTCACTGCCGGCCAGGATACTGGGGTTACTGGTGAAAAAGCCTTCCAGGGCGGCGAACACAGTCCCGGGATGCTGGAAATTCCAGGCCATCCATCCGCTGTACAGAATCTGAAAAACCACACCCGCAAAGAGGAAATCCAGAACAGGCCGCAAAGAGCCTCCCCGCCGCCAATACAGCACCGTGCCCCAGACGAAGGCCATCATGATCAGCCACTGCACCACCTGACGCAGCCAACGCCCGAAGGCGGGATTCAGAGGCTCTCCGCTGGGCGCCTCCCACAGGCCGATCAGGGACAGCAGCATGGCCGCCAGGGGCAAACCGGTCAGGCAGAACAGAAGCCTCCCCCCGGGACCTTGGCCGAGAACCTTTCGCCAAGTCCCGACTCCGGCCAGCAGGGCTCCCGCCAACAGCAGCCAGGACGGCTGCAGCCCCCCGCCCATATCCACTCCCGTCAAGGCATGCACCACCCCCACCCCTGCCCAGGGCAACGTGAAGACGGCCAAAAGAAAGGCAGGGCGGCCCCAACGCGCAGGCATCTTTCAGACTTTCCGTCGGGTTATGCGGCGCGCCCGCCGCAGCAGCACGGCGATCAACAGCAGCAAGCCCGCAATCATCAGCAAATTGGCCCGCTGATCCTTGAGACCGGTACCGGGAGCCTTACCCGTGCCCACCCAGGGACGCCGATAAATGAGACGATTCCCGTGGATCTCCAATTCCCCACCCGAAACCATCCATTGCAGCCGGCCGTCGCTGAAAGCCAGGTTGGCATCGATAGACTGGAGCCCTTCCCCCAGAGCCACCGGTCCCGCAGGACTGTTCCCCCCAAAACCCGCCCGCAGGGGGATACCCAGATCACCTTGGGCATCGCCCTGCAGGGACAGTTCGGAAGGAATGATGAGGCGCCCCTCGGGCCAGACCAGACTGAGCTGCCCGCTGCCCGGCCCCTCTTCCCACCGGAAGGAGCGGGTGCTGTCCTGGGCCGCGGTGATGACCAGGAGGCCTTCGCCCGTCAATTCCTGGCGGGTGCCGGGCCGGGCCAAGCCGGGGATGGCCAGCAAGGAGAAGGCGAGCAGGAGGATTATGGGTGGGAGTGGCACGGAATGACCTCGGGATGTGGGCTTGGATGATTTCATACCCAAACTAAAGCATGGAGCCCGCAGGTTGTGCCACAAAAATAGTGCCGCGAAAATTGTTGGTTGCCCCTTCTTGCCCTGCCGAGGGGCGCCCCCTCCCCACAGGTACCTCAAGGAAACCTGCATAAAGCATGAAGAAGAAAGAAAAAACCGGTTCCAAAGATCAGCCCGCCCAGAACTTCGGTCCAGGTATGCCCCACCAGTTCACGCAGACGCCGGGGATGGACTTTTTGGCGGTTCAACACGCCATCCATCAGCTCGTTCAAAAGGGCGGCCTGTTGCCCCATCTCCTGCCGCAGCCCCGTGGCTTCCATGATGACGAAGAGTCCAAAAACTAAAACCAGGCTGAACAGGGATGATGCATACCCCTCACGACGCCCCACCTCCAGAGTCAGGGTCATGACCGTGGCCGAATGGGAACTGGGCATGCCCCCGTTGGAAAAGAACAGCTGGGGCTGCCAGCGCCCTCTCAACAGGGCGATGAGGACTTTGCACGCCTGGGCGGACAGACCGCTGAGAATTGCCAGGACGCCGGGATTGAACATGGCGATCAATTTCTCCAAGTTTTAAGAGGCACGATCTGGGACAAAGGCATTGGGCCAAAGGTGTTGAACCAAGGATGTTGAATCCAGGGTCGTCAGATTGAGATTAGCAGCAAAACGCTTCTTTCCCAAGCTGTCACTTGCCCCGCGCCGCCCCTGATACCATTTTATGGGGCGTGCTTTTCACACAGGAAGAACGTCGGGTCACTCGACGTTGTTCTTCTGTTATGTTCGTCACCCAATGAGGGGAATACAATGTTCAAGCTTCTCCTCGGTGTTGTCTTCTCCTACGGCAGCGCCACCAGCGGTTGCCAGAAGAGCTCGCCCAAGGCCGCCCGCCAGGCCAACCTTGCCGGTAAGATCAACGACCAGATCATCACCGGAGAGCAATTTGACTGGGCCTACAGCCGACTTCTCAACGCCACCACCCAGCAAAACCCCGATCGCCAGCTGAACGCCAATCAGCGCGCGGGGCTGCGCCGGCAGGCCTGGGAGGAAATCATCCAGGAAGTCCTCATCAACCAGGCCATCAAGGAATACGACATCCAGGTTTCCGATGCTGAGTTGAAGCAGCGCTTCGAGACCAACCCGCCAGCCTTCGTTCTCAACGCGTACCGGAATCCCGAGACCGGGGACGTGGACATGAACGCCTACTACTCGGATCTGCAGAATCCCAACAAGGACTGGTCCGGTATCGAGGTCTATGTGCGCAACACCATACAGACCGAAAAATTGCTGGACATCATCGCCGCCGATGTGGTCGTCAGCGACGACGAGGTCCGTAAGGAGTACCTGGCCCAGGAAGGCCGGGCCATGGCCCGGTACATGGGGGTCCTCTACGCCGAACTGGAAACCGACTTCACCCCCACCGCCGAGCAGGTCGCGACCTACTACGACAGCCACCTGGAAGATTTCCAGCGCCGCGCCAAGGTGGGCGCCAAGGTGGTGCGCTGGGCCAAGGAGCCCAGCGAGAGCGACTGGAACGACGCTCTGGAAGAGATCGCCGAGATCAAGCAGGAGATTGAAAGCGGTAGCATCACCTTTGCCGATGCGGCCGCCCGCTACAGCGAGGACGGTAGCGCGAACCGTGGCGGAGATCTGGGCACCTTCGACCGCACCCGTATGGTCCCCGAGTTCACCGAAGCGGCCTTCAGCCTGCCCACGGGCCAGATCAGCCAGCCTGTGAAGACCCAGTTCGGCTATCACCTGATCGAGGTCACCGAGCAGCACACCGATGAAGAGACAGGCGATCTCTTCCAGGTCACCGCCCGGCACATCCTGCTGAAAGTCACGCCCGGCCACACCACCCTGAACATGTTGCAGGAAAAAGCCAAGGAATTTACGGACCGGGTCAATGGCGGAACCTTCGTCAGCACCGCGGAAGCCGAGGCCCAGGATCTGTTGTCCCCCGAGCCCTTCATCGAAGGCCGGGACATCCCGGGTCTGCCCCTGTCCATGGCCGGTAGCCTCTGGGCCCATGCCGCCAAGCCCGGCGACATCAGCCCGGTGTTCGAGAACAAGGATTGCTTTTACGTGGTGATGGCCGGCGACCACATCCCCGCCGGCCCCGCTCCCCTGGATGAGGTCAAGAGCCAGGTCGAGTTGGCCCTGACCAAGGAGCACAACAAGGAAGTGGCCGCGCAGAAGCTGAGCCCCGCCGTGGCCGAGGTTCGCAAGGGTGTGGCCATGAGCCAGGCCGCCACCGACGCCGGCCTGACCTATGCCGTGACCGACACCTTCACCTACAACAGCAACGTGGAGGGTGTGGGCTTCGGCACCGAATTCAACAAGCTGGCCATCGAAGGCCAGGTCGGTGAGTTGATCCCCGAGGTGGAAACCCTGCGCGGCCTCTTCGCCCTGACTCCCACCTGGATCAGCCCCTTCGATGAGGCCGACTTCACCGCCCGCCAGAACGGCATTCGCGAGGCACTGCTGAACCGGGCCAAAAATAAGAAAGCGGCCCAGTTCCTCGAGCAGCGGCGCGCCGCTGCCGTCATCGAGGATTACCGCCAGTAGCGATCCCCCCCAGCGGGGACAGACGGAAAGCACACAGCCCGGGACCATCAGGTCCCGGGCTTTTTCAACGCGCCGATGCGGGAGACTCAGTCTCCGAAAGGATTAGGGGGCTTGGGGCCCTTGCGGAACCCGCCCAGTTCCTCATCCATGCGCCGCAGCTTCTCCTGTTTTTTCCGTTCGTGCTCCCCGGAATCGAAAAGGTTGGCCATGCGGCGCGCCTCTTCTTCCTTGCGGCGATCGAAGGCCGCCAGGTCTTCGCTGATGGCCGGTCCGGACTCCTCGGGCAATTCCTCGATCAACGTGTGCTCCTTGACTTCCACGTGGGTCGCGAAGGCGCTTTCTACCACCTGCACGATACCGCGCTCATTCATGAGATTGATGCGCAGGCGCACGCTGCTCTCGTCCATGTCCAGCAGGCCCGCCATCTCCGCCGGTTCCGGCGGCCGGTCCAGCTTGTGCTCCAGGACCCGGATGGCGGCCACCAGCAGATGGGCGTCGCCCCTATTCAACTCGGCCATCAAATCCTCCCTTGAATGCGGGCCTGTTTCTTCTCCAGGCGCGCGATGCGATCGGCCTCCCCGCACAGGCGGGCATGTTCCAGGGCATCCTGCAGACGGCCCAGGCGATGCTCGTAGAGAATGGCCGCCTCCCGGTGCACCCAGGGCTCCCGCAACCCCGCGCGCAAACAACCGCCCAGCAGGCGCCGGACCCGTTCCCAATGGGCGCCCCGCTTGAGAATACGCACCGCGTCCGCCACGAAACGGGCCTCTCGCAGAGCCGCCTCCGGGGCGGCGCAGCTCCCCTCGGTGGCGGCCAGTATCCAGCGCTCGGCCGCGGCGGCCGAGCGGCGGCGCTCGGCGATGCGCCCCAGGGCCCAGGCGTCGCGCCAATGGCCGGGCGCGGGTTCGGACTCCAGAAGTTCCGCGCGCCGCGCCACCTGTCGAAAGATCCCGGCCATGCCCACCAGATCCCGTTGGTTGTGGTGGAGCACCCGGGCCATCATATCGCTTCGGCCTTCCTTCAGAAAGTCAAACCACACCTGGGGAATGAGAGAACCGTCGATATCCTTCGCCGTGCGCTTCCAGTCCAACAGATGGCGTTCCAGGGTTTGTTGGCGGCAATCCGGCAACCGCAGGCCCCACAGCCGCCGCCCGGGCACCAGCAAATCCCACCCCACCAGCCGGGCGCAGGGATCCGGCAGCCGATTCATCAGGGCCCGGGTCCGCAGCAGCGGCAGATCGAACGAAGCGCCGTTGAAGGTCGCCACCACCTGGAAACCCGCGGCCAACCCGGTCAGGTCCTCCAGCATGGCGGCCTCGGCCACGAAATCCGGCAGCAGATACTGCCGCCACTGGAAAGCGCCCCGCTCCCACCAGCCCACCCCCACCAGAAACGCCAGGGTTCCGGTGCCCCCCATCAGACCGGTGGTTTCCGTATCCAGGAAGAGAATATCCTCGCCGGCGGGGTCGGCTTCCTGGGCGCGGGTAAAGAAACCGGCCAGATCAGGCAGCGGAGCGACCGGGGGCGAAAGGTCCTCGCGCCCCTCCAGAATCCAGGGCGATGAAAGCGTGGGGTCCAAGGAGCTCTGGTCCAGAGGGCGCAGCCCCATCCGGGTCAGCATCTCGGCCGTGGCCGGCATCCCTTCAGGGGCCTGCCGAACGGTCTGAGGAGGGGTCTGGGGCTTATCCGGGCGGCGGGTCAGACGATCCAGGTCGGCCAGGCGCTTGCGCAGATCCATCTCAGGCCCCGGCCGCGGCCATCCCGGCCCGGTTCAGCAACCAGGCCGCCGCCTGGCGCGCCGTGCCGCCGCTTTCCACCGCGGGCCCCACACAGCTAGGGCAGCCCTTATCGCAGGGGCAGCCATCAAGATGCTCTCGGGCCGAGGCGCAGATCTCATCGAATTGCTGGTGGATGCGCCGCGCGTAGCCCACACCGCCCGGGAAGGCATCGTAGATGTACAGGGTGGGACGGTCCGTGAAGGGGGAACGCACCATGGCGGTGGCGCGCAGGTCGCTGGGATCGGCCATGACGAAAACGGGCGCCACACGGCCCAGCAGGTGGGCCAGCCCCTGGAGGCCATCGCCCAGATCCAGCCCGGCGGCGACCATCTCATCGATCACATCGGTGGGCAGTTCCCACCAAAAACTGACGGTGTGCATCTCGATTTCCGGCAAGTGCACCCGCCCGGCACCCACGTTCTCATGGGTGCCCAGCTTGATCTTCTTGAAGACGGTCACCTTGGAAACCAGCCCGATCTCCCCCAAGGCCAACTCCCCGTAACCGTAGGGCCGCCGTTCCTCGGCCGTGAGGGTCTTCAGCTCGCTCTTGCGCTGGGCGTCCGTGTAGTATTCCACGGTCACGGGCATGACGTGGGCCTCTCGCCGCTCCCAATCCAGCTTGTCCACATGGTACTGTTGGGCGCCGTGCAGGTACACGGCGTCGTCGTGCAGCATTTCCTGGGCACTGAACAGGTCCATCTCCCCGATGACCCGGCCCCCGGGAGTCTTGTGGTCGATGATGACCACGTTGTCCGGCGCGGCGCTGCGCAGGCTCACGTCCTCCGCCGGGTAGGTGTCGGCCATCCAGTGGTAACGCTCCCCGCTGCGGTGCAACACTCCCTGGTCCACCAGGTAATCCAGGATCTCGGTGATCTCCTGCTCGCCGTACTGTTCCCCCGCCAGGAACGGCAGCTCGAAGGCGGCGCACTTGAGGTGGCTCAACAGGATCACCAGATTGTCCGCGTCCAGGGTGGCGTGTTCGGGGCTGCGGCCGAAGAAATAATCCGGATGGTTGATGATGTACTGATCAGCCGGGCTGCTGCTGGCCACCAGCACCACCGCGCTGAGGTTCTGCCGCCGGCCGGCGCGTCCCGCCTGTTGCCAGGTGCTGGCCACCGTGCCGGCGTAACCGGCCATGATGCAGACATCCAGTCGGCCGATATCGATGCCCAACTCCAGGGCGTTGGTGCTCACGACGGTGGTGACGCTGCCGTCGCGCAGGCCCTGCTCGATGGCCCGGCGTTCGCCCGGCAGGTAGCCGCCCCGGTACCCGCGCACATCGCCGGACTTGATCCCCACGCGCCGACCGGCCTTCTCCAGGTAAGTCAACAGCAACTCGACCCGCATGCGGCTGCGCGCGAAGACGATCATCTGCGCTCCGCTGCTCATGAAGCGTTCCGCGATGCGGCGGGTGCTCTTGAGAAC
>PDWJ01003188.1_pt1 | contig 24700 bp, 18 predicted proteins | sample 1430881 | NCBI WGS metagenome assembly PDWJ01 (sample SAMN01162460, study PRJNA174530) | Oral metagenome, whole genome shotgun sequencing project. | biome: Marine environment; feature: Marine mammal; material: Swab sample of the gingival sulcus; isolation source: swab sample of gingival sulcus...
TCTAGATGAGGAGGGGAAAGGGTACTACAGTGATGTCATTAAAGCACTAGACTGGGCAAAGGAACATCATATAGATGTGGTGATTATGTCTTTTGGTGCAGAGGAATATTCTGGTATTCTTCATCGAAGTATTCAACAGTGTTATTTTCAGGATATGCTTCTTGTGTCTGCCGGAGGAAATAATAATGATAACGTGAAATACCCGGCAGCTTACACCGAAGTTATGGCTGTTGGAAGTGGTTTCCATGATGACGTTATCGTGTATGATTATGATAATAAATCGCTCGTTGAATTGTATGCGGAAGGACAAAATGTACCGACGATAGACGGGGATTATGAACCAGTTGTAAACAATGGGTCTTCGTATAGTGCGGTGATTGTCGCGGCGGTCAGTGCTTCGTTATGGTCGGCGGACAGAACGCTGAATGCAAGACAAGTACGAGGCGTTTTAACGGAGAGTGCCAAGACACTGGCTCTTGATGGGGAACGGTATCCGTTGTTGGATGCCTCCCGTGCAGAGGGATTTGTAGTTTCTGGAACGATTCCTCCTGAAAAAGCGTATGATTCCGAGATTATCGATAGTCCCTTCGTCGATCAGGTGGTTCAGGCGTTGGAAGTACTCTCTATTCCGGAGGATGGATTGATGTGGGAAGAAGCTACGATTACGGTGCGATTTACTCATGACCATCAAAAAATAGATGCCGATCTCGTACGGATAGCGGAAGACGGGTTGCGAACGGTTGTAGAGAGCATAACGCTTCATAATGTTACCGGTTCACATGATCCTGAGACAGGACAGTCTACCGGTGAGCTTCATGATTTCACTTTTCAGGCGCCTTACCAAAGCGGACGATATGTGGTCGATTTTTATCCGTTTTCAGGGGCAGGAGAACCACAGCCACAGTGGAAGTTTTCCTGTGATGAGTTTGTATTACGAGGTGCGGATCTTGCAGTGACAAACTTTGCACTGACAAGTTCGGAGGATATTGTGCTTGGAAAGGAATGGCTCACAGGAACAGCGACGATTCAGAATGTGAAAGCGCTGTATAGTACCGATTATCCTAGTGATGTGACGGTTGATTTTTATAGAGTACAAGATAGTACCAATGATATGGTGGAACCAACTTGTGAAAACATAAGTACACTATTAAATTCCTATAAAATAGACAGTCAAACGATTCGACGAGAAGATTTGCAGAATAAACAGGAAGTTGACGTTTCGTTTGCATGGAAGCCGGAACAGCTAGAAGAAATCCAACATTATAAGATTTATGCTGTGATACAGTATGACCATCGTTATGATGATGTGTTTGAGAATAATCTACGACGTATTGGTTGTGACGCGACGGTCACTTTTCATCTCAATGATGGACGGAAGCTGACGGTTGATTTTGGGGGCGATCCCGTTAATTTGTCAAACGGCAATTATAGCTCTAGTACGACGGATATGGCGATTGCAGGGAAAGTACCCATTGTGTTTACGAGAACCTATAATGCTCTTGATTTTAAAGACTGCGGCTTAGGACTTCATTTTAAACATAATTACAATATTTATTACGAAGATAGGGATGATTATGTAAAAGTATATTTTGCTGATGGACATATCGTATTTTTTGAGAAAAATGCTGATGGTGGTTATGAATTTAATACCTCTGATTATCAGTTTGTCGGCTATAGAAATGGTGGGTTTACGATAGAGTACAAAAATGGCAAGACGTATCTTTTTGGTGATAATAGCTATATTTCAAAAGTCATTGATAAAGGAAATGTAATAAATTTTGTCTATGAAACGTATGTGAATGAAGAGTATTATAATGGTGAAAGGGAGCTTTACAGATTAACGGAAATTTCATCAGTAAGCGGAACAATAAGTCTTACTTATGATGTAAATAATGATTTAGTAGGTCTTCGGGATAGTGCTGGTAGAACAGTAGACTATGCATACGACGGGAAGTACTTAGTATCGACAACGAATGTCGCGGGAAACACTTATACCTATACGTATGATGATGACGGAAGACTCGTAAAAGTAGTCGATCCGTATGGAAATGACCAACTTCAGAATGTCTATGATAGCAACGGCAAAGTTTACCAGCAAGTGAATGAAGATGGCACTTTTTATGAATATGAATATGTTGATGATAAAACGGTCTTTACAGAAAGAGATGGGACAAAGACCACTTACTATAAAGATGAAAAAGGCAGAATCATCAGAAAAGACTATGTTGAGGGAAGTGAACGATTTGTTTTTGATGACGATGATAATCTCATACGATATTTTGATAAAAATGGGAATGAGAGTACCTTTGACTATGATGGCAACGGCAATCTTAGTATCGCCAAGGATGCGTTAGGGCAGATTACCAAGTATATTCATAATCAAAACGGCGACCTCATAGAAATAGAACATCCCGATGGAACGAAGGTCTATTTAGAGTACGATGAACACTCTAATGTATTAAGTATTACGGATGAATTGGGGCAGACTCAAACATTTGTCTATGACGCGGACTATAATCTAGTAGAAAACGTACGCCAAGACGGTTCGGTGTTGTCGTTCACGTATGATAACAGAGGAAATGTAAAGACGGAATGTTTGAATGGAACGGTACTAACATCATATGATTACGACTTGGTCAATCGACTAGTAAGCGTGACGGACGCCCTTGGTCATTCGACGACGTTTGACTATGCTCCTAATGGAAATCTTGTAGAAACTATTTTTGCCGATGGTTCCAGTACTCAAAATATCTATGATAAAGAAGCGAGATTGGTAGAGAGCGTTGACGGAAATGGAAATAGCACAAGGTATGCCTATAACGCGATGGGTTCGCTATCCGAAGTAGAAACTGCGGACGGGTCGATTACCAAGTATGCTTATGACAGTATGCAGAACCTTGTCAAAACGACATTTGCTGATGGCACGGAAATAGAAAACGTCTATGATGCCGCTGGTAGATTGATGAAAGAGATTGATGAACTGGGAAACGTTAAAACTTATACTTATGATAATAATGGGAATATTTTATCCACTACTGATGAGCTAGGTAGAGTCACAAGTTTTGACTATGATGCGTTAAATCGATTGAAGAAGATGACCAATCCATTGGGTGATGAAAGCATAGTTACTTATAGATACGATGGCAAGATTCTAACAAGAACTGACTTTGCAGGCAAAATAACAAGCTATGATTATGATGATTTAGGTAGAATCATTAAAGTGACAACACCTGATGGACAAAGTGAACGTTTCAGTTATGACCCACTTGGTAACATTATTTCAAGTACGGATAAAATGGGGAGAGAAACAACCTACGCTTATGATGATCGGTCGAATCTTATTCGGGTCAAACGACCGGATGGCAGCATTCTGACGAACGACTACGACCTTGCGAATCATCTTGTAAAATCCGTGGATGCGATGGGCAACGCGACAAGGTATGCGTATGATGACAGGGGTCGACTGGTAGAAACAACGAATGCGTTAGGTGATAACGTATCGTTAGGATACGATAAGAATGGGAATGTCATAAGAACTACGGATGAAAACGGCAATGCGACGACGTATCGTTATGACAGTATGAACAGGCTGATCGAGGTTATTGATGCACTTGGACAAAGTCAAAAGATAGAATATGACGCCCTTGGCAGAGTGATAAAAAATATCAACAAAGACGGTTCGTGTCGAACACTAACCTATGATGCGAAAGGCAGATTGGTGGCACACACTGATGAACTAGGGTTTACCGCATCCTATGCTTATGATCCCGTTGGGAACGTACTAGAGCTTACTGACAAAGAAGGATATACGACGACGAATCAGTATGATGAATTGAATCGGCTGATTGCGGTGACCGACCCGAGAGGGTATGTTACCCATATGACCTATGATAAAGCGGGAGAGATGACGAGCGTCACCGACGCTCTTGGTCAGACAACGACGTTTGAATATGACATCATGGGAAATCTGGTAAAAGAACAATCGCCTGTTCAGTGTGTGAAAGAGTTTCAGTATGATGCGAAGGGACATCTAAGAGAATTTACCGACCCCCATCAACAGAAAACGCGATATGATTATGATGAACTGGATAGGCTGATTCAGGTTACATTTCCTGATAACACCTTTAAACAGCAAGAATATGATAAGAATGGCAATATTACAGCCGTGATTGATGTACTAGGAAACGCAAAAACATATACTTATGATGCGTTGAATCGACTGGTATCAGTGACCGATGAAGAGGGCATTACGAAGCGGAATTCTTATACTAAGACATCAAAAATAGCTAGTAGCACTGATGGCAATGGCAATGTCACTAGCTTTGATTATGATAAATTAGATAGGTTAGTAAAGAAAGTAAATGCACTAGGTACGCTTACTACGTATCTCTATGATAATAGAGATAATATTACTGAGATCATCACTAAAACAGGAGTCAATCAAACTGTTATTGACAATTTATCTTGCTCAGATAATTACCAAGCAAATGAACGTCAAGTTAGTGAACGCTTCGAATACAATGCAAGGGGCGAACGGATAAAAGAAACATCAAGACTGGGTTATGAAAAAACTTACAAGTATAACAAAAATGGTAATTTAATAGAAGTTCTTGATGAAGATGAATTTAAAACAGTTTTTTCCTATGATCCGAATTCGAATCTCGTAGAACAAACGATAACAGGTGGTTTCCTACCAGAGCTTCAACATTCTAAAATAACTTATGTTTATGATGCGTTAAATCGAATCATCAAGCGTACAGACGATATTTATACAGAAAAGGATTTTAACCCTACTAGGGATTATACTTATATCTACGATGAATTTGGTAATCTTGCTAGTGAAACAGATTTTGAAGGGAAAACAACGAGTCTTTATTACGACATGGTCGGGAATTTAACCACCCTAATTTACCCTGAAGGAACCGTAGTAGAGTATTCTTATGACAGTATGAACCGAGTACAAACGGTGACGGATAAGGACGGCGTTAATACGTATACTTACGATGAACTTGGTCGTAGAACAAGACTTGATTTTTCAAATGGTACGCATGAGAAGTATGCTTATGATAAGAAAGGGAGAACGCTTAGTCAGGTGACCGGTGATAAGCGGAATGTCACGATGACGATACACGACTATGAGTATGATAATAATGACAACATCACCGTTGATGTGTTTAAAGACTATAAAACGGCTCATAGTAAAGATATTACGGTCAGAACGTATGCTTATGACGCGTTAAATCAGCTCGTAACGGAACAAGAACAACAAGACAATTATGAAAAAAATGGCACAAAAACAACGTTCTACTACGACGTAGCCGGCAATATGGTTCAAAAGGCGACAGGGAAATTACAAACAACCAGTCAGAAGATCTTTCATATTGAGCCGCCCGTCTATATTACAAATTATCAGTACAATGACGATAATCAGCTACGTAGTCAGCGTGGCGTAAGTGAAGCAATCTGTTATCATCAATCAGTAGCCTTTGATTACGACTATGATAAGCGTGGAAATTTAACTGCTATTAAAGACCCGTGGATAGTTTGTTCCTCAGAATATATTGCCCAGTTCTACTATGACGGTATGAACAAAATGCGTTATAGCAGTGATAAGCAAAATAAACTGACAAGATATAGCTATGATGGGGAAGGACGACGAATTTTTAAAGAGTCCGAAACGATTCTTGCGATGACAGTGCTTACACCGCGATGCGACGGGTGTCGTGGGAAACTCATTACGGAACAAATTCTTGCTTTAGTACATAAAGAGCTGGAATGTTGTATGGGAAAAGACTTTAAAACAACGCAGAACTTTATTTATAATCCGGTAAGTCGCTATGATGATATCTTGCTTACCTATGGAAAAAATATGCATAGTCAGCGATTTATCTACGGTGCAAAAGAGAAAGATAAAGGCTTAATCAAAGTCGATAGCTACCAGTTATATGGACAGTTATGGGATGAACATAGTACAGGTAGAACGTATCAAGGTCTTGCAGATTATCACAACGATAACTATGCGAAAGAGACGTTCCAACGAGATGCTATAATTTCAACCTACATGGTAAAAGATATCAGAGGAAGTATTGAGCAGCAAAGTGGAAAGTTAGGGTATCAAGGATTTACCTATGGGTACACCGCTTTTGGGGTAGAACAATTCCCGATGAACCTCAATGATATACATGGTTTTGCCGGTTATGTCCGTGACCGCGAAACGGATAGTTACTACGTGAATGCCAGACAGTACCTGCCACAAATGCATCGCTTTGTCGCGAAGGATAAACTAAGAGTGGATAGTTTAAATAGGTATCTTTATGTCGTGAATAATCCGGTGAATTATGTAGACCCGAGCGGGATGATATCTTCTATTTTAATGAAAACTTATCAGAATACCGGTTCTCCTGCTGGTTTAATCCTTAAAGAAAACAGAGTCTTGGCTACGGATGTTTTACAATCGACATCACAATTTTTGAAAAAGGGTTATCATTTCGTTTCAGATGTTAAAACGGGTTTTTTCAATGGGGCAACTAAATCACTTATTGTTACAGGATCTGGGTTCTTAAAATTAAGCCCTATAATTGGTAGTACGGTAGCTTTAGATTACGCTTTTAATAAATCGTCAGAAAATAACCTTTCATATCAAGGAATTGATAAATGTGAAAAAGGGTTATGTAATTTGATTGATAAATCAGCTTTAGGATATGTTAAAGATCCTGACGTTTATCAAAAAAGTCAAATGGTTGGTTATATAACTGCTACGGTAGGTACCGGGGTACTTAGTGCTTATGGTTCATTATCTAACGTAAGCAATTTATCGGGTGGCTCTATGGCGCTAGCTGGAGTTAATGGCGGTGCGGGTGTCTTGGCAGTTTCAACATCATCCAGTGGCGTTTTAGCGACAGTAGCTCAGGGTGCACTCACGGCGTCAGCGATGGGTAATGCCATTAAATTTGCAAAAGATGGTGGATTATCGAGTGATTGTGGTGAAAGTGGGGATGAGAGTTTTGAATCAGGAGGTTTTAGTAGAAAATGGACAGAAGAAGAAATAAGAAATCTTCCAAATTCTAAAAATTCTGGTATTAAAAAAATGAAAGGTAACGCGGATGATGCATATGAATTTTTTCAAAACCAAGTTGACAAAAGTACTATCTATAAAGACGGAGAAGCTTTGATTGGTACTGATAGCGAAGGAATTATATTTACTTATAGAAAATTTTCGTCTTTGATTAAGTCTAATGGTGAACCAACCATCAATATAAAAGGGATAAAAGGAATTAGAAAAATTAAGTTTATAGGAGAATAATAGAATGATGGAATTAAAAGATGAAAAATTAGTAGCGGAGGCAAAAAGAGCATTAGAAAAAATTTTTAAAAATAGAGATTCATTTAGTGATTGTTTTCAAGAAGAAGTAGAAAGTAAAATTTTGTTATTCCCAACAGATGTGCTCAGATTAACAGAATTTCAGTTTAATGTTTTAAAGGAAACTATAAAAATGTATCATGAAACAGAGATGTATATATCACATATTGAGTTCAATGAGTATCCTTCGTATGTAAATGAACATTGGTTAGTTGATACAGATATTGATTACAAAGAGTATGAGGATATGCCTTTTGTTCTTGAAAATGCAATCTATTCTAAGACAGGGAAATGGGGAGTTATTATCTCTCATACAGAGCATGCGCTTATTGGTGGCGAGAAAGCTTTTGTAGAAAAGTATTTATCGCTTTATCATAATGAAGTAAAAGATGTAAATAATTTTAAGGAATATTATAAAGAAGCAGAAGAAAAACATCCTGAGTTCAATTTTGATTGGGTAACTGAGATTTTAGAAATGATTGATAATTAAAAAAATGTAATTATATAAAATCATTCTCAGTATTTGATTTTGAATGATGGGGGGTGAATAAAAGATTAAAAATATATGGTCACTTTATATAAGTTTTTCATCTGTTTTCTTATTTTAAACATATCGAAAAAATAGGGGGAGGTTATTAATTTTAAAAAAGGGTGGAAAAGGAACTATTATAAAAACTTTTGAATTTATTAAATAAAGAATATTAAGGTCTTATATGATGGATAAAATTGGAATAGAGTTTTCAGCTTTTTCTGAGAAATTTTCGGTAAATGAATTTACAAAATCAATAAAAATTATACCAACAGAAACTTATAATATGTATGATAAAGTTTATGTTGATAAACTTTATCCGATTAGAAAAGAAACAGCTTGGTGTTATAATTTATATAATAAAAAAATGGCTGATGTTGATTCTGTTATTCAACAATTTTTGGATATATTTAATTCAAAACAAAAGGAGTTAAGATATTTAAAAATGAAATTTGATTTAGAATATAGTATCAGGGTAGTTATTTTTACAAATGATGATGTGATATCAAATATTAAAGTAAGTTCAAATATATTTGCTTTTATGTCGGGTATAGGTGCGTGGTTTGAAGTACTAATTTACTAAATGAAAGGGGGATTATAGTGGAAACAACATTAGAATTAAGCTTTTTGATTAATAGTAGAAGTGAAATATCGGATACTATGGAATCAAATTTTGATTTTATTTTTTTAAATCATTTTAAGAAAATAATAAGTGATGAAAAGAATATATTGGAATATAATTATGGAATAGTGAAAGAATTCGACTTAATGATTCTGTTTAAACAAGTTATTAGCATATTAAATTCATTTAAAAAAAATTTAAAGATGGGTTTAAATTATAATGATTTTAAATATCGGATTTGTGTTAAGGCAAATGTTTTAGAAGAATTAACACCAGCTGTTGTTTTTGAGCGAGAAGTGGTTGACTTTTTTTGTGATTTAAATATTGATTTTGAATATAGTTATTGATGTGACGGGTAAAATTATTCAAATTTCTGAACTTAGTGATTTTGGATGGGTATTTCGTATATATAATAAATAGGAGAATGAGTTGTGATAAAAAGAAAAAAGGGAAGAATTAACAATATAATATATGATAATACAGTTTATCATAATGATGAATATCGTTTGTATCCTAATATTGTTCATCTTATATACATACTTAAGGAAATATGTGATGCGAATGAAACAACGGAGTACATTAGAATAACACCTTTTTATAGAAATTGGAAAGATGATGGAATGCTTGAATTAGATGAATATATGTTTTTTATCGGATGCGAAAAAAATGTGACAAAAGAACAACAAGAAAATTTTCCTATTGAAAATATTTGGATAGAAAATCCTACAGAAGAGTACATCAGTATGCAAAAAAAACTTGTTCATTTGTGTGAAGATGGTGATGTCGAAACCTTTAAAAGAAAAATACAGGATTATATTAAATATTTAGATGAACTAATACCTTTTTTGATGAGAATAGTATTAGAAGAATATGATTTAACTATAGAAGAATTAGGGTTTGGGTATTTTTCATTTGAAATTCATAGTGAATAAATTAAAGTTTGGGAATAATATTGGGGATAAAAGAGGTAATTTATCTACTCTGAAGGAACAGTGGTTGAATATAGCTATGACTGTATGAACCGAGTACAAACGGTCACGGATAAGTACGGCGTTAATACCTGTACTTATGATGAATTAGGTATATGCCTTTTGTTCTTGAAAATGCAATCTATTCTAAGACAGGGAAATGGGGGGTTATTATCTCTCATACAGAGCATGCACTTATTGGTGGCGAGAAATCTTTTGTAGAAAAGTATTTATCACTTTATCATGATGCAGTAAAAGATGTAAATAATTTTAAGGAATATTATAAGGAAGCAGAAGAAAAACATCCTGAGTTCAATTTTGATTGGGTAACTGAGATTTTAGAAATGATTGATAATTGAAAAAATGTAATTATATAAAATCATTTTCAGTATTTGATTTTGAATGATGGGGGTTGAATAAAAGATAAAAAAATACGAAGTATTGATTTTGAATATAGTTATAAATTTTCGGATGGTAAGTGACTATTAGATAAATATGTGTTTTATGAAACAATATATGCATTTTGGATGGTAAAATTATTGGATAAAATCTATCATAAGATAAAATATTTATTTCAAGATAAGCCTTGCCCTATGTGTGGACAAAAAACGGTTACATTAATGGAGAAATTTAAAATGGCAATAGCTGGAATGAGGTGCACTCACGGCGTCGGCTATGGGTAATGCGATTAATTTTGAAAAAGGTGGTGGGTTTTTGAGAAAAATTTATGAAAACAGGGAGTTTTTCTGTTGACGGAAAGGGACGAAAAGTATATAATAATTCAGTACGCAATGGATATAAATATTTGTCTTGGTGACGGGGAATACTATGAGGGATCGATATCTCTCGATAGAGAGGTGCTGGATTCCGGCGAACCGGTCGTGCTGACATATCGATGTAACGCAGAGCGAAAGGAACAAGATTTCTTTTTGGATTGTCAGTATACGGCGAGTACAGTGTTTCCATGTGCTCGGTGTTTAAGAGACGCGGCGTATCAAACAGAGGGAAATATTTATGTTCATTGCTCCCAGCGTGTTGTAGAGGACGATGAGGAGTATGTGCTCCGAGTAAGCAAGGGTGAAGTCGATTTATTGGACGTGCTCGTAAAAGACTTGGTGCTCAACATGCCTTTTGTGCATTTGTGCAGTGAAGACTGTGAGGGGATTTGCGGAACATGTGGAACATACAAGCCCTGTGAATGTGTAAAGAGAAATAACCCTTTTGGCATGCTAAAGGAATTATTGGAACAAAGTAAGGAGGAATAATATGGCGGTACCTAAGCGTAAGACGAGTAAGGCGAGGAGAGATAAACGAAGAGCGGCAAATATTAAAATGACTGCTCCGAATATTGTAGAGTGCCCTAAGTGTAAAGAGCCTACCGTTCCACACAGAGAGTGTGAGTGTGGTTACTACCACAGCAGGGATTCTAAAAAGAAAGAGGCGTAGTATGTGCTAATATCTCGGGATAAGTTCTGAGATATTTTTCTATTAGAGGATGTATGAGAATAGGATTTGATGCATATGGTGGCGATTTTGGAGAGAACGTAACGGTGCGAGCTGCCGTACAATCTCTTCCGAGTATAACTTCCACCATTGTTTTATATGGGAAAAAAGAGGTTCTTGAGGCGGAACTGGGAACAGAAAAAGACAATCCGCGCATTGAGATTGTCGATTGTCGCGAAACGGTGGGTGCTCACGATGTGCCGACCCATGCGATAAGGCGAAAGAAAGATTCTTCGCTGGTCGTGGGTCTCAGTGAACTGAAAGAACGAAAAATCGATGCCTTTGTTACTGCTGGAAATACAGGAGCTGTCCTTGCCGGCGGTCTTTTTGTCGTTGGACGAATTAAGGGTATTTCACGACCGGCAATCTGCACTATCTATCCGACAGGAGAAAAACCGTCGGTTCTTCTCGATGCGGGGGCGAATGCAGAGTGCAAGGTGCGAAATCTTGTGGAATTTGCGATGATGGGGTCGATATACGCGAAGACGATACTGGGCTACGAGAAGCCGAGTGTCGGTTTGGTCAATATTGGTGAAGAGTCCGGCAAGGGAACCCCGTTACAGGTGAAAGCTTATGAGGAACTGTCGAAAAATCCGGCGGGGATTCACTTTGTAGGTAATGTGGAAGGACGAGATATTCCGAATGGCAGTGTCAATGTCATAGTGGCAGATGGGTTTACGGGCAATATTATTCTGAAACTCACCGAAGGGATTGCAAAGGAACTTTTGGGTCATGTCAAAGGGGCGATTATGAGTAGTCTTACATCGAAAATTGGCGGTTTGTTAATCAAGCGATCAATGAAAGAGCTAAAAAAGAAGATGGACTACACAGAGTACGGCGGTGCGCCAATACTTGGTGTTGATGGGGTACTGATTAAGGCACATGGGTCGTCCAATGAGAAGGCATTTGTCAGTGCGATTAAGTATGCCGAATTTGCCGCGAAAGGAGAAATTGTCGATTTAATTAAAAAAGAAGCAGCGACACTAGAGGTGGCAGAGTAGATGTCAAGTAAAAATGTAGTGATGAAAGACATAGAAAAACTGGAAGAAAATTTGGGTTATACCTTTGAGAATAAGGAATTGCTTCAGCGTGCGTTGACACATGCTTCTTGTTGTACCTGACCGACCAATTATCAGAGATTGGAATTTCTGGGGGATTCTATACTCGGTTTTATCGTTGCTGAAATTTTGTATAAGAAAGGCGGTTTGACCGAGGGAGAGATGACGAGGTATCGTTCGCAGATTGTGCGCGAGTCGTCTCTTTTTGTGCTTGCCAAAGATCTTGATATTAGTTCGTACATGATTATGGGCAAGGGCGAAATCAAGTCGGGCGGAGCGAACAGGCCGTCGATTTTAGCGGATGTTTTCGAAGCGATTGTCGCTGCCATTTACCTCGATGGCGGAATGAAAGCGGCGAGCAAGTTTGTTCAGCGAACAGCGAGTAAACTGATGTGTTCTGTTATGCGAAGCGGCAGGACGGATTTCAAATCGCTTCTTCAGGAACTTGCTCAAAAAAGTCCGAATGGCAAGGTTACCTATGAACTTGCCGAGTCGTCCGGTGATACGCAAAACGGGATGGTTTTTACCAGTACGGTCTATGTCAACGGGGTGCTAATGGGTAGCGGAACCGGCTCGAGTAAAAAACGAAGTGAACAGGAAGCGGCGAAAGTTGCCTATAAAAAACTAATAGGTGAGTAATGCGGCTTAGTAGAGTGGAGCTGAAGGGCTTTAAGTCCTTTGCCGGAAGAACCGTGCTGGAACCGTCGGTCGGAATGACCTGTGTCGTGGGACCGAATGGTTCGGGAAAGAGTAATATTACCGATGCGATACGCTGGGTACTGGGAGAACAGGGTGCGCGTGTTCTCCGCGGCGAAAAAATGGAAGATATTATATTTAGTGGCACGAAAAAGAGAGCGGGTCTTGGTTTTGCTGAGGTCAAGCTCTCTTTTGACAATGCCGATATGTCCATTCCGCTCGATTTCGAAACAGTGGAAATTTCTCGCCGTCTGTATCGAAGTGGGGAAAGTGAGTACAAAATTAACGATGCATCGGTTCGTCTGAAAGATATTCGTGACTTATTTCAGGACACAGGTCTCGGCTTAGAGGGGTATTCGATTATCGGGCAGGGAAGAATCGATGAGATTATCGGTGCAAGTGCCGCGGATCGCCGTCTTCTGTTTGACGAGGCGGCCGGTGTGACGAGCTACAAGCAAAAGAAAGTCGAGGCGGAAAGAAAACTCGGCGCTGCCGAGTCCGACCTCAGTGACCTCAGCATTCGTCTCAGTGAAAGCGAAGCCGCCCTTTCGGTACTAAAAGAAGAGGCGGATAGGGCGCAGCGCTATCTTACGATTTCCGATCGCATTCGGGCTATCCGCGTCTTCGAGTACGGTAAAAAATACCGGTCGGCACGCACTTCGCTGGAGCGTGCTGTAGCGCAGGAACAGGAGGCGACAGCTGCGAAACAACAAGCCGAGCGGGAAATTCGCGACTGCGAAGCGCGTGTTCTTTCCGCCGCCGAGCGTGTGCGTGAAGTACGAGAGCGTCTTAAACTGACGGATAGTCGCCGATACGATATCGCCGGGGAAATTCGGTCGCTCGAGACGAACATTCTTCTCGGGCGGGAGAAAAAACACAGTGCCGAGCGAGCTCTTCGAACCTTTGAGGAGAGTTTGGAGAAGGAGCGGGCGACTGCTGTGGAGAGAGATACCCGTATTGCGACACTTTCCAGTGAAGTCATCTTGTACGAACAGAGTGTCCGAGAATTGGAAGAACAAACGGCGGTGTTAAGCGACCGTGTCGGGGAGAACTCGGGGGCGCTCGCGGAACTTCGACAGACGGTGGAGCAATCGAAGGAGCGCAATCTTGTTCTCGGCAATCGGACAGCGGTGTTGGTTCAGAAAAAAGAGGAAAATTTAGAATTGCTCGCTTCGCTGGAAAAGGAAGAGGCAGTACATGATCTCGAAGCGATGCGCGCGCGAGTCAACGAGTTGGAACACTCGGTGAAAAGAATCGAGGAAGCGGAACGGGACAATAGCGAGCAGGTCGCACGGGCGAAAGAGAATGTCAGCGACCTCAATGGTCGGATTGCTGAGCTGGATCGAGAACTGATTAGTGCAAATGCCACGCTGTCCTTTGAAAAAGAGCGGGCGGAGTCTTATGAGGATTATGAAAAAAGCGTTCGAACGCTGGTAAAAAACAAGCCCGACGACCTGCTGGGTGTTGTCGGCGATTTGTTTACAACGACGAAACAGTACGAGGTTGCTATCGAGACCGCGCTTGGAAAAAATATTAATATTTTAGTCTGTGAAAAAGCCAAGACCGCTAAAAAATACATTCAGTTTTTAAAAGACAATAAGCTCGGAAGAGCCTCGTTTATGCCTTTGGACGATCTCGGGTCTTACCGTGATCGTCGAAATACAGAGATTGCGGGCAAAGCCGGTGCGAATGATGTCGCAGAAAACAAATTGACCGCGGACGGCGGTTTAAAAAGTTTTCAGGCATTACAAGAGAGCATGGGACAGACTTCGGATTCTCGTCGGCATATAGAACAGCTCTTAGCACGACATGGGCTAGCTAACTACCCAGGGTTTGAGGGGGTTGCCTCCGACTTTGTCGAATGCGATGATCGATACCGTATCGTGTTTGAAAATTTGTTGGGAAGTATTGTTATCGCAAGCGATTTTGAAGCGGGGAGAACCTTGGTAAGACTGGGCAAGCGAGTGGTAACGCTTTCGGGTGAAGTCTTTCTACCGACCGGGATTATTACCGGGGGGGCGACAAAGCGCGGAACGAGAATTTTGTCACGCAAGCGAATTATCAGCGATTTGGAACGAAAAATTGCCGATTGTCAGGCAGAACAACAGAGCTTACAGAAAAAACTGTTGGAAGAACAAGATGCATTGGATGGCTTGAAAAAAGATCGAACCTCGTTATTTGAACGCTTGGAACAATCGAGGCTGCGCTATTCGTTTGAGAAGTCCACCTTTGAAAAAGCGGTACAAGAAGAAGAAGAACGCAAGCAGCGGGGATTGGAAACACTGTCTCGTATTCGAGAAGAAAATCAAGAGATTGCGGAAGAACTCGCAGAATGTCGTGCAGAACGGAAGAATATTGAGCGAACGCTTGGAAAAAATACATCGGCGATTGCAAAACTCGAAAAGGAATTGTCGGATAAGACGATTTCTCTTACCGAATTAAAAATCAATCACGCCAGAGTATCGGAAAAACTGGAAGCGTCAAAAAAACAGTACGAGATGCTTCAGGCGGAAAGAGAACAATTGGCACTTGAGCACGGCAGAGCGGATGCAGAAATCGGCGTTCTAACGGAACAATTGGTACAACTTACGAAGGCGGAAGAGGAACTGGCAGCGAAAAAAGAGCAGCTTCTTCCGATGATGGAAGAAACGAATCAGTTGGTGAAAGAGCTTGAGGGGCGTCTGCAAACACTGGAACAAGAACATGTCGATTCCAATGAGCAGTCGAAAAAAGCATTTGAGGCACTTCGTGAAGCGGAAGAATTTGCCATGAAAAAAGCAACGGAAACCGTTCGTTTTGAGGGAGCGCTATCGCTTATCGAAAGCGAGCTGATGACGCAGTGTGAAATGACGGCGGAAGAAGCGATGAATGCTGACAAAGTGGAGATCGGTGCCGTGCCGGAGTGGGCATGGAGTGATCCTGAGCGACCGGCAGAGGATGCGTTTTCTCCGGGGGAGCAGGTTCGTTCTGATGGCTCCGACCTCTTAGGAGAGGGCGTACCAAGTCTGTCGGATACGGGCTTTGCTGACAGCTTGGAGCGTGAGATCGAACAGTCTTCGTCACGAAATATATCGAAGTACACGAAGCAGTCGGAGAACTCGACATCGTTTGAGTTTAAAAGTTTGTCATCGGAGCTGAAATTTTACGAAGAAGAGCTGGCAACGCTTTCCGATGCCAGTATCCACTCGATTAAAGAGTATGAGCAACGTCTTCTACGCCAGAGTGAACTAAGTAGGGAGCGCGAGGAGACGCTTCGTGCCGTCTATGCGATGAAGGCGCTGATTGAAGAGATTTCCGAACAAATTGAACAAAAATTTAAGCTGTCTTTTGAGAAGACGGAAGTAGCCTTTGATACTGCCTTTAAGCGACTCTTTGGCGGGGGAGAGGCGAAACTTGTACTAAAAGAACAGGACGGAAGTGACTTTGCCGGTGTGGAGATTGCGGTACAGCCACCGGGAAAGAAATTAAAGAGTTTGTCGCTTCTATCCGGTGGAGAAAAGGCGCTGACAGCGATTGCCCTTCTCTTTGCCTTTATGGAACAACGACCGTCACCGTTCTATGTGCTTGATGAAATCGAGGCGGCGCTCGATGATGTGAACCTCGTTAAATTTACGGATTTCTTGGACGAGTATTCCAAGTCCGCTCAGTTCTTGGTGATAACCCATCGACGAGGTACCATGGATATTGCCGATGCGGTCTTTGGCGTGACGATGGAGGAATACGGCGTGTCGAAGGTGATTTCCACCAAGTTGGCGTAGTTTTTATAGTATTCTTACCTTATTTAACACATTATTCCAAGGCTGCCTTTCGCTAAGAATTTGTAAACGATAGTCGGAAGTACCACCTTGTAGTGTGACGTTTTATGATGATGAAAAATAGAATGGGTGAAAAGGAATGGCGATATGATTATTAAGGAGTTTGAGCAGTTTTTATATAGAGACCCCAGTAAGGATGGGGAAGTGTTTTGGGATAGCAGGGCGACGCATTTTGCGGAGGCATTTTCGAATGAGAACAATCGGGATGAAGCCTTGATAGAGATGGTTGAGCAACGTGGGATTCTCTCTGAGGTTCACACGATGGTCGATGTCGGTTGTGGCGTTGGGCGACACGCTTCCTATTTTTCAAAGCATGTTGACGAGTATCTCGGAATTGATTTTTCGGGTGAAATGATTCGGATTTCAAAGGAAATGAAAGAAAAACACGCTCTGTCGAATTGTGAATTTAAAAAATGTTCGTTACAGGAGGTACAGGGAGACTTTGACTTGGTTTTTTCCGCGATGTGCCCTGCGATTCAGACAGTAGAAGATGTGGAAAAATTGCTTTCTCTTTCCAATCGTTTTGTGCTGGTAAAGCGATTTCTCAGCGATACGGACAGTATTTTGGAAACGATGGGTATTGTACAAAAAGGAGCACATAATAATCCTCAGTACACCTATGGACTTATCAATATCCTATGGCAACGGGGGTATGTTCCTGAAATTCATACCGTAAAAGAGGACAAAAATACACTCTTGCCGCTGGAAACGATTCGCGAGAAATACCGAAAGGTTCTCGACGAGTATTCGGAAAACGAACAGGCTGAAATGCTTCGTCTTGTCGAGGCATTAGCGGATGACAATGGGCAAGTGAAATGCGTTAAAAAAGCTCGTTATGCTTTTGTGCTGGTGGATAAAGATTTTAACGATTTTTCGGTTTAAAACTTGACATTTTCTTTTTTTTCATATAAAATTGGCAAAATATTTACATTTTACAAGGTAGGATATCGTTACACTCTCTTTTTATTACGCTGGGATTGCCGGAATTGTTAAGGACATCTTATATGCTGGTATTGCCGATTCGTTCGGGGTATTGTCCTATACTTTGCGTTCTGTAAAATAACAAATTTGGCATCTTTAGAGTATAGAGCCGAACCCTAAAAGGAGTGTTTTGAGTTTCTCTAAATTAAGGAGGTCGTATGAATAATAAGAGTGCAAGTGTTTCCCTCGGCAGTGTGTTAAAATTTGTTCTGCCTTCGCTTGTCGGTGTTCTCCTCATGATGACACCATTTCAATCAGCAGATGGAACAACAGTGGGTGTCGCGGTTATGGCGAGGTTTATTAACAATGCGATTAATTCGATTGTTCCGATATACTACTTGGTACTGGCATGTATTGTAATTTCTTGTGCCCTTGCCATCCTTTATCGACTCGGAAAACCTCAATTTATCGAAAACAGTGCGTTGTTAAAAGGTCTTTCGGATATTTCGACCTTTTGGTTGGTATCTCGATTGGTCGGTCTTGTCTTCGGATTTATGGTGGCGTTTCAGGCAGGACCGGAAATTATTTGGCATGAATATACGGGCGGACTGATATTATTTGAACTAATTGGCGGATTGTTTACGATTTTTTTAATCGCGGGATTTATTCTTCCGTTTTTGACAGAATTTGGACTGTTGGAATTTATCGGTGTCTTTTTGACAAAGGTGATGCGACCGTTATTTAAACTTCCCGGACGTTCTGCCGTCGACTGTGTGGCGTCGTGGATTGGCGATGGTACGATTGGCGTTGCGCTGACGAATAAGCAGTACGAGGACGGATACTACAATGAACAAGAGGCATCGATTATAGCAACGACATTTTCCGCGGTATCCATTACCTTTTGTCTTGTGGTCTTGACCAATGTCGGACTGACATCGTACTTCGCTCAGTACTACTTGACAGTGGGTCTTGCAGGAATTGTGGCAGCTTTTATTGTTCCAAGAATACCGCCGCTATCTCGCAAAAAAAAGAAGTACCTTGTAGAAAACAAGGACGCAACATCGGAAATTGTACCTGAAGGGTATAAGCGAGGTTCTTGGGCAATCGAACTTGCGGTTAAAAAAGCGGAGTCGAACGGAAGTGTCGGTCAGTTCCTTATCAGTGGCGGTAAGACGGTACTCAATCTATGGTTGGGTGTTACGCCGATTATTATGGCGGCAGGGACGCTCGCTCTCGTTCTTTCCGAAGGAACGCCCGTGTTTTCTTGGTTGGGAACACCTTTTGTTCCGATACTAAGTGCTCTGGGTGTTCCGGAAGCTGCGGCTGCGAGCCAGACGATGATTGTCGGATTTGCCGACATGGTCGTTCCTTCGATACTTGCAGCAGATATTGAAAGTGAGATGACTCGATTTATTGTCGCTGGTGTTTCCGTGACACAACTTATTTACATGTCGGAGACGGGCGCTGTTATTCTCGGCTCGAAATTACCGGTAAATATCGTCGATTTATTTGTGATTTTTATTGAGAGAACCTTGGTGACACTGCCTGTCGTCGTCTTGATGGCACATCTCTTTTTTTAGCCGGGTAGCGGGCAGTTTGCAGCCTTTCTATATCGCATACCATGGTTGAATTTGAATGATAAAAAACTTTTGCAAGCTAAAGTAAAAGAATATATTGATATTGTTGATGTTGATATAGAAAAAGATGGAAAAAAGATATAAGAAACACTAAAAACAAAAACAAATGTGTGGGAAATTTATTGAATTCAAGTAAATAGAAAACGTATAAGCCTTGTACATACAAGATCTATTCGTTTTTTTATAAATAATTAAGGAGAGAAAAATGATTGCAGAAAAATTAAAAAAAGGGGATACGATAGCGGTATTTTCACCATCATGTCCAGCTACGGTCTTTGCTCGTGAAAGGTACAAAAGAGCTAAAAACTATATTGAGAAAAAAGGTTTTAACGTATTGGAAGGAAGTTTAACAGGAAAGCGAGATTTTTATAGATCTGGGAGTATTGAAGAAAGAGCGAAAGAATTTAACGAGCTTATCAAAAATAAAGAAGTAAAGTGCATCATTTCATCGATTGGTGGTATGAATTCTAATTCACTTTTACCTTATATTGATTATGATGCGATAAGAGAAAATCATAAAATTATTATTGGCTATTCAGATGTAACTGCGATATTACTTGGAATTTATGCAAAAACAGGATTAAAAACATATTATGGACCTGCTATGGTAGCATCATTCGGAGAATTTGAGCCATTTGTAGATGTGACCTACGAGTATTTTTCGGATATTCTTGTTGGTGGTATTAACCTGCCTTATACGTATAAAAATCCAGAGTTTTGGACTGATGAATTTATTGATTGGGAATCGCAGAACAGGGCTAAAAAGCAGTATAAAAATGAAATTGTGGTAGTTAATGAAGGTTTGGCAAGTGGAAGACTTATTGCAGGAAATTTAAATACCATGCAAGGTATTTGGGGGACTGAATACATGCCTGAAATTAAGAAGGGTGATATCCTTATGATAGAAGACTCTTTAGAAAATATAGCAGATATAGAAAGAAGTTTTTCATTGCTAAAACTGAGTGGAATATTTGACAAAATTGGAGGGCTTATTCTTGGAAAGCATGAACAATTTGATGATTTAGGGACAGGAAGAAAGCCATATGAAGTTTTATTAGAAGTACTTGCTAAATTTGATTTTCCATTCCTTGCAGAGTTTGACACCTGCCATACGCATCCGATGATGACTTTGCAAATTGGAAGTACGGTTAGACTTGATGCAACAGCAAAAAATTTAACTTTGTTACAAGAATAAATGCATTGTTGATTGTATTTTTAGAACTATTACAACAATATTTTTATTTTTTGCTTGCAATTTTTCTGCGCTCTCTTTTACTGATTGATTAGCGTTTCTAGTAGGTTTTGACAAGTTCTCTCGACGATGTCGTACACTGTTTGAAAGCCCTCTGCGCCTCCGTAGTAGGGGTCGGGAACTTCGGCATTTTCGTTTGTTGACATGGGGTCAAACGTTCTAAATAATTTTATTTTATCTCGGTACTTGCTTGGAACATCACTTAAAAGGAAGTCTCTGTTGGATTGATCCATGGGAAGGATAAGGTCATAGTATTCGAAATAAAAATCATCGAATGAAAGGGCGCGATGTGTCATGTTTACGCCGTGTTTTTTGGCTTCTGCTATCATTCGTCGATCGGGAAGTTGTCCGACATGCCAAGCGCCGGTTCCACAAGATTCCAATTCAATTTTATCGGATAATCCTTTTTTTTCCACTATGTCTTGCATAACAGCATGAGCAAGGGGGGAACGGCATATATTTCCCAGACACACGAATAGAATTTTTGTTTTTTTCATAGGGTTCTCCTTTTGTGTTTTTGGGAATCAATTGCTAATTTATAGCAGGTTGATTCCTTTTTCTTGACAGTATGTCATGGTGTCGTGATCCCATGTTGAACACTGGACTTCGCCAATATGTCTTTTTTGGAGAAAGAACATACAGATGCGCGATTGACCAATGCCGCCGCCAATCGTTTGGGGAAGGCGGTTATTTATCAGTTCACGGTGGTAGTCTTGGTTTAGTCGTTCCGTGCTGTTGGATATGGTAAGTTGTCGGTGGAGTGTTTCCGCATCCACGCGAATTCCCATACTGGATAGTTCCAAGGCATTGTTTAATATTGGATTCCAAAAAATAATATCTCCATTTAAGGACCAGTCATCATAGTCCGGACTGCGTGTTCCGTGTGGTTTTCCGCTTTCGAGTGAATCGCCGATGCCCATGACGAATACCGCCTTTTTATCCTTGGCGATCTTGTATTCTCGTTCTTCCGGCGTCAGTGTCGGGTAGAGTCGTTCCAGTTCCTCCGTGTGAATAATCTCAATGCTGCTTGGTAGAGAGAGCGACACATTGCTGTACTTTGAGCGAATCATGTCCTCGGTTTTTTGAAAGACGGTGTAGATGTCGTTTACCGTTTGAACTAAGAAGGCTTCATTTCGATCCTCCACTGCGATGATTTTTTCCCAATCCCATTGGTCGACATAGACAGAGTGAATTTCATCCAGTACTTCATCCGCCCGAATCGCATTCATATCTGTATAAATGCCTTCGTATAGTTTGAATCCATAGTTTTTTAGCGCTTGTCGTTTCCATTTTGCCAGTGATTGGACGATTTCTAAATCAATACCGTACTTTCTAATATGGAAGCTGACGGCTTGTTCCACACCGCTTAGATTGTCGTTGAGTCCGGTTTCCGGTTTGACAAATAACGGTGCGGTCACACGGTATAAATTCAAGGTTTCGGCAAGGTTTGTCTGAAAAAAGTCTTTAATGTTTTTTATCGCAATTTGTGTGTCTCGAGGTAGTAGTTTCTGTATGTCTAGCATGTGTCCTCCTTGTTCTCATAACGATTTCATACCTACTGTCGAAACAGCCTTTGTCCGATCGACTTCCTTTTCGAAGTGGATTATTCACATCGTTTGTTGTTTTATATACCATTTCGTTGTATCCCATGTTCTATCGCCAATGAGCGTGGGGGCATGGAATGGGTAAAGGATAAGGAATCAATAGCGTAAAATTGGTAGCATTTTAATTGCCGATATATGGGAGCTATGATACCATTTTTTTCTTTTTTTTGCAAATTGGAATAATGGAAAAGAGTCGAATTTCTACCTGTCGAGGCGTAACTTGTCGTTTTTTTTGTCAATTGAAGAAAGATGACAAAGGAGGCGGGAATGACGTATAATGGGTACTATGTAAAGGAGGAAGTATGAAACAACCCTTAATCGCCATTACCGGCGGAATAGAACAATATGAAGAAGAGATTTTTCGAGGCTTTTTTCGCGTACAAGCGGTAGCGAACTATGTGGATTCCGTGCTTCGTGCAGGCGGTGTGCCCATTGTCGTTCCTCCGACGAATTTAACAGATTATTCCTACTTGGAAACGATTGCGGACAAGATTGACGGTTTACTACTGACCGGTGGTAATGACGTGGATCCTGTTCTCTATGGGGAAGAACCTTTCGTGAAATTAGGGGAACGAATGGTTCAAAAAGATGCCATGGAAGTGGCACTTTTGGACAAGGTGGTCGATCGACGCCTTCCTGTTCTGGGGATATGCCGAGGAATGCAAATGCTGAATGTTTACTTTGGCGGAACCTTGTACCAGGATCTCTCGCAAAATCCCAACTTCACCATCCAACACCAGTTTACCACGGATTTATCTGTGCCGACACATAGCGTGCGCACGGGAAGCGATTCGGTGGTTCAAGGGATTATCGGGGAGACTTATCGAGTGAATAGTGCTCATCATCAAGCGGTAAAAGACTTGGCAGAAAGTTTCCGTGCAACGGCATATGCGACCGATGACTTGGTGGAAGCGATAGAACACAAGGAGTTTCCGTTTATGCTGGGTGTACAGTGGCATCCGGAAATGATGGCTCACAAGGATCAAAAGATGCAGGAAATTTTCAATGTTTTTGTCAAGGCGTGTATGTCATAATATGTGATTCATCCATTAGAGCAGAGATTTCTCGAAAAACATCGATGTGTTACGATAAATGTTTGACCGTTTGCCCTGATTCCTTTATACTAGTAGGCATGAATAGATATGCATTTACTATATTTGGATTGGATGTCGCTTGGTATGGCATTATTATGACATCGGCGATTGCGCTGGCAACCTACTTGACGATGAAGATTGCGGGTAAGAGAGGGTACAAGAGTGATGATATTCTCGATATTGCCCTCTGGGTTATCCCGTTTGCGATTGTAGGTGCCAGGCTCTACTATGTCGCATTTACTTGGGAAAGTTATGCATCGGATCCGATTCGGATTGTAATGATTCGAGAGGGCGGTATGGCGATACATGGTGGGATTATCGGGGGTCTTCTCGGAGGTTACTTCTGTGTGCGACGAAAAGGTCTTAGTTTCTTGGATCTTGCCGATATGGGTTGCATGCCGTTGGTACTCGCACAGGGTATTGGACGATGGGGCAATTTCATGAATAGTGAGGCGCATGGCGGTCCGACGGACTTGCCATGGGCGATTGAAGTCGCAGGGGAGATGGTTCATCCGACCTTTCTTTACGAATCCTTATGGGATGTCGGTTGCTTTATTCTTCTTATGATTCTGTTTAAAAATAGAAAGTACTATGGCACACACTTGATGAAGTACCTCGTGATGTACTCTATTGGTCGATTCTTTATTGAAGGGATGAGGACAGATTCGCTGATGTTTATGGGACTTCGCACCGCACAACTGATTTCGATTTTCCTTATTATCTTCGGTATTGTGTTCCATATTCAAATGTCGAAAAATCCGAATTTGCGAATCCAAGACAAAGGATAGAAGCGGGTCTGCGTCGGCAGAGAGTAGCATAAGTTCGGCTTTTTGCGGATTTTCTTCGGTGAAAAGTGTCAAGTTTGCGGTTTTTGTCTTGAAGGCAGGCAGAAATGGTATTTGTGACAAAATTTTAATAAACGGACCGTGAATTCCTCTTGATTCTTAGGAATGAATATGCTATTATGGGTCTTGCAAGTAGAAATTCGTTTCTCGCCGTATTACCTTGGTTCATACGGCTTAAGACTAGGTATTGATAGTTTGTTAGTGGCGAATTTTACTCTGCCACTAATTTTTTTTTGGAGGGAAGTATTAAGACAACTGAAATCAACGAGGCAATAAGAGACAGGGAAGTACGGTTAATTGGCGAAGACAATGAGCAATTGGGTATCATGTCGGCAAAAGAAGCATACTTTATGGCAATGGATAGAAAACTTGATCTTGTAAAGATTTCACCGAATGCGAACCCGCCGGTCTGTAAAATTATGGACTATGGAAAGTTCAAGTACGAACAACAAAAGAAAGAAAAGGAAGCCAGAAAAAAACAAAAAGCGGCGGTTGTGAAAGAGATTCGTCTTGGTCTAAGTATTGATACGAATGATTTGGAAATTAAGGCGAAAAGTGCGCATAAGTTTTTGACTGCCGGCGATAAAGTGAAGGTTTCCCTTCGTTTTAGAGGTCGTGAACTCGGTTACACTCAAAAAGGGTATGAGGTGTTCGAACGATTTACAGCACTTCTCGAGGATGTCGCGAAACTTGAAAACAATCCAAAAATGGAAGGCAGAAGTATGGCGGCGCTATATACGCCAAAGAAATAGAAAAGGAGGGGCAGTATGCCTAAGATGAAGACGCACACTGGTGC
>PDWJ01002242.1_pt1 | contig 24681 bp, 23 predicted proteins | sample 1430881 | NCBI WGS metagenome assembly PDWJ01 (sample SAMN01162460, study PRJNA174530) | Oral metagenome, whole genome shotgun sequencing project. | biome: Marine environment; feature: Marine mammal; material: Swab sample of the gingival sulcus; isolation source: swab sample of gingival sulcus...
CGGGAAGTGCGCCCAAATGCGGGTGCCGTCGATGCCCTCCCACCAGAACGTGTGGTGGGGCAACTTGTTGGTGCGGTTCCAGGAAAGCTTCTGCGTGAAAAACCACTTCATGCCAGCCAGCCGCGCGAGCTGAGGCAGCTGGCCGCAGTAGCCGAAGGAATCCGGGAGCCACAGACAGTCGGCGGAGACGCCGAACTCGTCTTGCATGAAGCGCAGCCCGGACGTGAACTGCCGCACCAGGGATTCGCCGCCGGGCATCATCGCGTCCGACTCGACCCACATGCCGCCGACGAAGTGCCACTGGCCGCGGGCAATCGCGTCGCGGACCCGGCCGTAGACCTCCGGCGAGTCCTCCTGCACCCAGGCATGGTGCTGGGCAGCGGAGTTCGCGAACGAAAAATCGGGGTACTCGTCGGCCAGCGCGACGACATTGCTGAAGGTGCGCACGATCTTGCGGCGCGTCTCTCGAATCGGCCACAGCCAGGCGGTGTCGATGTGCGCGTGGCCGACCGCGGTCATGTGCTGCGCGGAGCCCGCCGCCCCGCTTTGCAACAGCGGCTGCAGCCGCTCCCGGGCTGCTGCCGCACCGTCGATGATGCCATCGGCGTCGAGGATGTCGGCGGCGTCTTCCAGACCGCGGAGCAGGACCGCGCGCCAGGTGGCCTCAACCGGCAGCTGCCGCATCAACCCGTCGAGCACGTCGAGGTCCATATGGAGGCCCCACACGTCGTCATTTCGCACGACCAGCTCCGCGCCGCCGAAGCGCCATACCGGCCGCGACGAGCGGGTCAGCGGGTCGCCGTCTAGGGTGGCGTGGCCGAGCTTTTGCGTCATGTCTGGGTTGGCCGCCGCCTCCACGAACAGCTCCACGGCGCCGTCGGCGCCGATCAGCGGGCGCTGGTCGGCCAGCGCCCCGAACGTGAGCGGCACCGTGCGGTTCATCGGGTTGACCGACTTCAGCGGCCAGCCGTCGGCGGTGTAGACCATGCCCTCGGACTGGTTACCCGCCCAGTCACCGACGAAGCCGAGGTCGACGCGGAGCTCCAGCCGCTCTCCCAGCACCTCGGCCGGGGCCTGCCCCCGCAGCTTCAGCCACCAGGTTGCCCAGGCCGGACCCCAGAGTGTGTCCACCGGGAAGGGCTGGTAGTCGGCAGCCAACGCATCGGCGAATGGCACCGGTTCGCCCGGCACCCGCCAGGCGGAAACGTCGAGCTGGGTGACGACACGATAGACCCGCTCCGCGACCCGTTCGCGCAGCTTCTCCAGCCGCTCCTCGACCAGCTCTCGGTTGTCGTGCATCTAGCGGGTCTCCTTGAGGTAAGCGAGGTCGTCGAAGTTGGCGATCAGGTCGTCGAGGATCTCCTGGGCGACATGGAAGGAGTCGACCAGCGGGTGGTGACTGATGGCCAGCAGCGCATCCTCGCGGGACTGGTTGATCGCGGCGTCAATGGTGCGGCGCTCCACATACTTGGCGGTGAGCACCAGGCCACGGCCGTGGTCGGGCATCGCGGCACCGGGAAGCGGTTTGATGCCTGAGCCGTCAACGTGGCACGGGATCTCCACGACGGCGGCGTCGTCCAGGTCTGGCAGGATGCCCCGGTTGGCCACATTGAGAATCAGTTCGGCGGGCACGTCGTTGGCGATGGCGTGCATAATTGCCAGCGCCACCTTGTCATAACCGCCGGTCTCCAGGTCGGCGTCGTCACGCTCGAAGCTGCCCGCCGCCTCCCGATTGGTGGCCATGTAGGTGACCTCGCGCTCAAGCCGGGTACGTTCCCAGCGCTCGTAGGCGCTAGTCGTCTCATCATCAAGCGACTCGTAGAAGCCGCGCTGCTGATTGGCGAGGAAACGGCCGCGGGTCTGATCCGTGGCGCTATCGATCGCCAGGTCTTCGCGGGAGAAGTAGTAGTAGTGCAGGTACTCATTCGGCACGGCCTGCAGCGCGATGATCAGGTCGGCGCCGAATAGCCGGCCCTCCTCGAAGGTCTCGATGAGGTCTGGCCGCTCGAACAGCTTCGGCAGCACGTCCTCGCCGTCGACGAGCAAACCGGTCAGCCAGCCGAGGTGGTTCAGCCCGGCATAGCGCAGGCTGATCCGGTCGCTGCCAGCGCTGATCGACGGCACGTCCGCGGCCACAATGCCCGCGCGCTTCAGCACGTCGATGATGCGGCGGGCCAAGCCCACCGGCGAGTCGCAGATGCCGATCACGCGGTCGCCGAGGTGGCGGCGCATGACCTCAGTGATGACACCCGCCGGATTGGTGAAGTTGATCACCCAGGCTTCGGGCGCGTATTCCTTGATGGCAGCGATGATGTCGAGCACGGCGGGGATGCCGCGCAGCGCGTAAGAGATGCCGCCAGCCCCCACCGTTTCCTGCCCGATTACGCCGTGGCTGAGCGAGATCTGCTCGTCGAGCGCCCGGCCGCCGGTGCCGCCGACGCGGATCGCGGAGAAGATGAAGTCGGTGTCCAGCAGTGCCTCACGCAGGTCGGTGGTGGCACTCACCTGGGGGGCGTCGGTGGCGGTCTTCGCAAGTTCGGTCAGCACGCGGCTGATGGCTTGGAGCCGGTCGGCGTCGGTGTCGTAGAGGCGGACGTGGGTCACGCGCTCGGAGGCTTCGTCGGCCAGCAGGGCCTTGTAGACGAGGGGAACGCGGAAACCGCCGCCGCCGAGGATGGTGAGCTTCATACTTGTCTGATCTCCGTCTTGTGGGTGGCGCACTGCTCGATCAGGGCGGGGGAGAGGTGGTCCGAATCGGTGATGATGCCATCGAGCTCGTCGACGTCAAACGGGGAGCTACTGCCCTTGCCGGGGAACTTGTCGGCGTCGGCAAGCAGGTAGGTGGTGGTGGAGGCGGCGCGGATGGCCCGCTTCACGTCGCTCTGGCCATACGAGGTGTCGCGGATGCGGCCGGATTCGGCTACGCCGGAGCAGCCGAGGAACGCCAGATCCGCGTGTTGCCTGGCAAGGACGTCACAAACCTGCGGTCCGGTGAAGCACTGGTACTGCTCGGACCAGCGGCCACCGAGCAGAATGATCTCGGCCTTATGGTTTGCCCGGAAGTGCTCGAATGTGGGCAGGGAAGCGGTCAGGACTGTGACATCCTTGGCCGCCAGCTCCAAGGCGACGTAATGGGCGGTCGTGCCGATGTCGAGGATGACGGTGGCGCCGTCGGGGATGAGGGCGGCCGCTGCGGCTCCGATGCGTTGCTTGCTGGCGCGTCGCCGGGCCAAGGCCTCCTGGAAAGGGTCGTCTACCTCCCGCTGTAGCTGTACCCCGCCGTAGGTGCGCTCCACTAGGCCGCGCTTTTCCAGCTCCGTGATGTCGCGGCGCACGGTCGCCGCGCTCGCGCCCAGCAGTTCGGCCGCCTCTGTCACCGCGACTGGGCCGCGGGCATGGAGGAGGCTGAGGAGAGCATCGTGGCGGACGGACTTCAGCACATGCATCAAGGTACCCCAAGTTTGCGCAATTTGCTCGTTTATGAACAAGTCGATCAATCTTCTTCATTTGCCCTAGGATTGTTGCTACATTGTTCCGCAGGACATCGGTCAAGGAAGATCTACATGCTCACACCCCGTAGTGGTGCAGTCATTGAGACGGCCTGCTCCGAGACCCTAGCGTCGGGCCCCCCACCGAGGCTAGGGTCTCGGGTGAGGCCCATCGACGACGGATCCTGGTGACTGGCATGTGCGACTTTGATCGATTTGTTCTAATGTGGCTGGGCCCCCAGCAACCCCAGGACGCTAGCCCAAGCAAGGAAGCCTCCGCCAGCGCCGAGGGCTCGGCCGCCCCCACCGAGGTCACTGAACTGGTGCTGTGGACCTGGCCTGAGGGCTTCGGACAGAAGGCCCTGGATGCCGTAGCCGCAGAGTTCCCGCAGTACAAGGTCCGCCAGGACGTCATCGGTGGCGACTTCAAGCAGAAGCTCACCACCACCTTCACTGCTGGTTCCGGCCTGCCGGACATCACCGGCGTCAAGGGCGAGGACATCGCCTTCTTCAAGACCCAGGCCGACTACTTCATCGACCTGAACACGCTCGGCGCCGGCGACATCAAGGGCAACTACCTTGAGTACAAGTGGAACCAGGCCACCACCACCGACGGCAAGCAGCTCGGTATCCCGATCGACGTCGGCCCCACCGCGCTGTTCTACCGCTTCGACATCTTCGAGGAAGCTGGCCTGCCGTCCGATCCCAAGGAGCTAGCTGCCGCCATCCGCACCTGGGACGAGTACATCGAGCTCGGCAAGAAGCTGCTGGCCGCCAAGCCCAACACCTACCTGATCCGCAACGCGGGCGGCCTGTTCAGCACCGCCTGGCAGCAGACCGGTACCGGCTTCATCGACCAGAACGCCACCTTCATTGGTGACCAGGCCCACATCCGTGACGCTTGGGACGTGGCCGTCAAGGCGCTCAAGGCCGGCATCGTCGCCACCCTGGACTCCAACACGGCTGACTCTGCCGCGGCCGTCAGCGAGGGTCGCCTGCCTGCCGACTTCGGCGCGTCCTGGCACCTGGCCGACCTGATGGTCGACGCCCCCGACACCGCTGGCAAGTGGCACGTCACCCAGCACCCGGGCGAGGCCTACAACAACGGCGGCTCGTTCCTCACCATTCCTACTGGTGCGGCCAACCCAGAGGCGTCGTTCGAGGTCATCAGCTTCCTGCTCAACGCCCAGAACGAGGCCTACGAGTTCGAGGACAAGGGCAATTTCCCGGCAACCCCGGCATCGTTCGACATGCCCGAGGTTGCCGGCCCGGTCGAGTTCCTCGGTGGCCAGGTGGCCGCAGAGGTCTTCGGCGACGCCGCCCGGACCATCCTGCCTCGCTTCGAGGACCCGAACGAGGGCACCCTCAACGCTCCGTTCTACGCAGAGCTGGAGCTCGTCGAGTCCTCCGGCAAGGATCCCAACGAAGCTTGGGACGCCGCTGTTGAAGCCGCCAAGCGCCTCGCAGGGCAGATCGGCATCACAGTTAAATGAGTCTCGTCACGGCTCGGCGGGGAGACGCCCAGGTCTCCCCGCCGGTCGGCGAATACCGCACCATTACTACCTGGCAGCGCGTCAAGAAGTCGTTGCCGCAGTATGGTGCGGTATCGCCATACTTCTTCTTTTTCTTCCTGTTCGGCGCCATGCCCATGGTCTTCACCATGGCGTTGGCGTTCACCAACTGGAGTGGTCTCGGCGAACTGCATTTCATCGGCATAGAGAACTTCCGTTACCTGGTCACAGACCCGCTGTTTTACAAGTCGCTGGTAAACACCATCATCTTGTGGGTGATGGCCACCGTGCCGACCCTGACGATCGCCACCATCGTGGCGCTAATGCTGAACTCGACGCTGCGGTTCTCCACGACATACCGCGTGATCTACCTGATCCCCAATGTGACCTCAATGGTGGCCATGGGCATCTTGTTCAGCTCCCTATTCTCCAGCCAATTCGGCCTCGCCAACGCGATCATCAACCTCGTCGGCTTCGAGAACATTTCGTGGCTGCAAAACGAGTGGGGCATCAAGATCGCCATTTCGGCGCTTACCTCGTGGGCGTTCGTCGGGTACAACGCGCTGCTGATCCTCGCCGGGCTGCAGGCCATCGACAAGACGCAATACGAGTCGGCGGCCATCGACGGCGCGAACGGCTGGAAGACCTTCTTCCTGATCACGCTGCCGCAGCTGCGCTCGATCGTGCTGTTCATCACCTTGATGTCGACGATCGGCTCACTACAAAGCTTTACCGAGGCGCAAGTGCTGACCTCATCCCAGTCCTCCGGCGCGGCCTCGGCTGGCGGCGTCGGCAACTCGGGCATGACGATGGTGCTGTACTTCTATTCGGTCGCCTTCCAGGAGAACCGGTACGGCTACGGCGCCACCATCGCGTGGGGCGTCTTTGTGGTGGTCATGTTCTTCTCCGCCCTCAACTGGTGGGTTACTAGAGAACGCGGCGAGAAGGGTGTGAAATGAGCATCAACAAACGCGCCGTCCCGGCTGCACTGGCCGGACCAGCAATCGCCACCGAAATTCGCCGCAAGCCGCGGATCCGCCGCAACGACGTGCTGCGCCACTTGGCGCTTATCGCGGGCGCCCTTTTGTCGCTGTTCCCCTTCTACTGGATGTTCGTGCTTTCCACGCATGAGTCGGCCGTCATCTACCAGTACCCGCCGGTCATGTCCCCTGGCGACAAGCTGGCGATCAACTACGGCTCGATCATGGAGCGGATCAACATCTGGGGCGCGATGTCCAACACCCTCGTGGTGGCCAGCAGCGTCACCGTGCTGGTGTTGCTGATCTCGTCGTTGGCCGCGTTCGCATTCTCCAAGTTCCAGTTCCCCGGCAAGAACGCGCTGTTCGGCATCGTGCTGGCCACGTTCTTGTTGCCCTCGCAGTTGGCGACGATCCCGCAGTTCCTGTTCATGAGCAAGCTGGGCTGGGTAGGCGATCTGAAGGCGCTGATCTTCCCGTCGCTGGCCAGCGCATTCGGCGTGTTCTGGATTCGGCAGTACACCACCAACGCGCTGCCAAGCGAACTACTTGAGGCCGCCCGGATCGACGGCTGCGGCTTCCTGCGACAGTACTGGCACGTCGCGCTGCCCACGATGCGGCCCGCCCTGGCGTTCCTGGGAATGTTCACGTTCATCGGCTCCTGGAACGACTTCATGTGGCCGTTGATCGTGCTGAACGACCCCAGCAAGCTGACCCTCCAGGTGGCGCTTAGCCAGCTTAAGACCGCGCACGGCACTGACTACGGCATGCTGATGGCGTCGTCGCTGATCGCGGTGGTTCCGCTGTTGGGCATCTTCGCGCTGGGCGCGAAGCAGTTCATGGCTGGCATCACGGAGGGTGCGGTAAAGGGCTGATTCTGGCTGAAAGGGATGTCGGCGGCGGGTTCACTCTGGGTGGTGAGCCCGCCGCCTTTCTTTGTGAAGCCGGTTATTGGGACGGGACCGGGTTGCCTGGCTATTCCCAATCAGGGTGTAGGGGTTGGTGGCGTGTTCCCTAGAAGTGACCGAAGCAAAGAAGCCAGGTTGTGAAAAAATGGGTTGCTATGACAGTGAGGCCTCGTAGCAAAGTAGTGGCAGCGTTATCGCCTGCGCGGATGCGCCCATACTTAGACCGGTGCAACGGGAACGAGAAAGCCGCTCTAGCACTGTATGCGTGGCATAGCGAACTCACCGCTGCGGTACAAACCGTCTTGGGGAACACAGAAGTGATCCTGCGAAACGCGATGGATGAGCAACTGCAGAAGTGGAACCAGCAACGGAATCCGAGCTCAACGAGCTGGTTACTTGAGGAACCAGCATCACCGTTGAGAGATTTAATACACAAGAAACGTATATCTGCGGTAAGCCGGGCAGGCAATCAAGCTATGGCTCGTCCCTCTACTCATTGGCGGTATGGGGTACCAGTAGATCACAATGACGTGTTGTCTCAAGTGATGTTCGGGATGTGGAAAGATCTCCTACCAAACCATCATCCGGATGCGAATCCTGCCAAACGTGAGAATCAGGACCGGAAGCAGTTGTGGGATGAAGTGTTGCAGGAGGCGTTCCCTCTTGTTGATGACCCTGACGGGGCAGTGACGTATCGGCGGGTGACGTTCCTGCACCAGTTACGCAACCGCGTATCGCACATGGAACCGCTGCTAGACATTAATGTGAAGCTGCAAACACAGACAGCGTTTGATCTTGTGGCAAGCATTGACGGTGATGTTGCGCAGTGGCTGACCGGTAGGAGCAAAGTCAGTCAGTTCCTGAATATGCGGCCATAAACTGGAGCAGACGTGCAAGAAGGCCTGGAGGCGCGTACGTCCAACAGACCTTCTCAGCTTATCGATGGGCGACCATGTCCCCACCTTCCTGATCAACCATTGTAGCAGGACATACGCTCATATTTAAGTCTTACCGGTACTAGTTGCACTCACCTCATCTCGTGCATAGCGGCTACCCGTCAACTCCCTAAGGCGTTTGGGAAGCAGGCAATCTCCCGCGACGTCATGCCAAAACAGAGCAATGACCGAACAGGCCTCCTAGGCCCTGGCGAGGGCCGCAGTTACACCGTCGCCCAAGTTGAATCCATCGTTGCCGGTGAGTCTCATGACTATGTCTAGCTTCGCGGCTAGAAACTCCCCGACGATCAGGTCGCTGTACTGATGCGCCCACTCGCGACGCTGAGCCGCACCCGGTGGCGGCGCGGTTCCGTTGCTGCTGCGGTTGTCCACTTGTCGATGAGCCACTGATCATGGGTGGCGATCACCAAGGTGCCGCCCCAGGCGAACAGTGCCTTTTCAAGGGATTCGATGGTGTCGAGATCGAGATAGTTTGTTGGTTCGTCGATGAGCAGCAGTTCGGGTCGCTGCGCTGCGGCGAGGGCCAGCTGGGCGCGCCGCTGGTTGCCGTCCGACAGCTTGGCTATCGGGGTGGTCCAGTATCGCGGGTGCAGGAAGCCCTTGCCTGCTGCTGCGATTCCGTTTTCCCAGATGTCGGCTGGCATGAGTTCGTCCCCGGGACGAGGCAGCTCTTGAGCTACCAGCACCGACGGCGGCCCAGCCCATACGTCGCCGGTCGCGGTGGCTGTGGGAGGTTGGCCGGAATGCAGCCAGTGCAGCAGCGTGGATTTGCCTGCCCCGTTAGCGCCCGTGACCATGAGATGTTCGCCCACCGCCAACTCAACCGAAACCGGCTCAAGCCTGCCGGGAACCGCCGCTGCGCGCACCGAGATCGCCATCCCGGCGCCGAGTTCCGGCTCGGGTAGCTCAACGAGGCTGAACTCGTAGCGTGGTTTACCCACCTCGGCTTTAGCCAATTGAGCCAGCCTGCGGGAATCATCGTTAATACGTCGGGTGGACACCGTCTGCGCCCGATCCGCGTAAAACTTCTTTGCCGTGCGCACCTCACTGCGCGGCTTGAAGTTCCGGTGCCCCACCACCTCCGAGTCGCGGCGATGCTGCTCCAGGGAACGCTGCTGTTGCCGCTGCCGGGCATGGATAGCGATGTGGGCATCCCGCGCCGCCGCCTTTTCTCGCAGATAGTCGGAGTAGCTGCCGCCACACTGGTGGACGCCGTTGCCAGCGGCCGTGCCAGCAGCAGTCGCAAGCGCCGCCCAGGCCGCAGTGTCGAGATCCAGGATCCCCGTGGCGACCCGGTCAATGAAGTCCCGATCATGACTAGCCAGCAGCACCGGGCCGTCCCAGCCCATGATCGTCTCGATGAGGAACTCACGTGCCTGCTGGTCTAGATGGTTGGTCGGCTCATCCAGCACCAGGGCAGGCGGCTTGCTGATCAGCGTTGCTGCGAGATCGAGGCGACCGCGTTGGCCCGGTGACAGCGTCGTCAGCAGCCGGTCGCGGTTGATTCGGGCCAAGCCGATTCCGGCCAAGACCTGTGCTTGCCGCGTCTCAAGGTGCCAGGCGTCAAGCAGGTTAAGCTGCGTCAACAACTCGTCGTATTCGGCTGCGAGCGCGGCCGAAGCGTTCCCGCCCAGGCCGCTGGCGATGCTGTTGAAACGCTGCCGCAGGGCGAGCACTTCGGCGCACGCATCATCGAGCACATCGCTGAGGGTGCGAAGCGTCGGCTGTGACCTCGACGCGGACAACGGCGAGACCACCCTGCCCCTGGTCGGCCGTAGCTTGCGGGCGGCCAATTGCAGCAGCGTGGTTTTCCCCGCCCCGTTCGGGCCGACCACGCAGAGTCGTTCCCCGACGCCGCAGCTGAAAGACACGTCAGCCAACACGTCGATAGTGGGATAGGCGAAAAAGACGCCAGAAAAAGAAATGATGGACACACTGCACCTGCACGATTGAGATTAATGGGCGGGAGAGGTGTCAGATCATCATGGCTTCAGGCTACCTGAAACCCGCCCAGCCGAATACCATCCGTCTGATGTTTGGCAGATGCGGCCAGCGTGAGGGAGCCGGTGGTTCCGAATACAGGTCGATCGCGAACCCGGCCTCCGGGGAGTGGAAGATCGCTGAGTAGGTGCCCCACTCCGTGTGCTCGGGGCCGTAACTGGGAGCGATGGAATGCTGCTCGGCGATCTGGCGCACCTGGGAGTCTAGGTCTTCGACCTCGATGTGGATGATGACACCGGAGCTGGTGCCCACGTCCACCAGCGCGGACTCGCTCAGCATGACGTCGAAGTCCGCGAACGAAAAGCGTGAAAACCCGTCAACCCGATCCTTGATGGAGTAGGGAGCCACCTTCTCGATGAAGTCGGAGGCAACCGCAAGGTCGGCGACGATGAGGTCAAGTGAACGAACGCGATCAACCGACATGATTCTTCACTTCCGTTTCGTGCCAGCTGCTCACTGCTCGGCTGGCTTGGTGCCCCGGTCGCGGCGCTTGCCTGGGATCAGCATCGGGGTGCGGCGCAGGTAGGCCTGGAAGTCGGGGTCGTCTCCCCAGCGCTTCTTGGCGCGCTCGGTCAACATCGGGACGCCGCTGACCCGGGTGAGCAGCAGCGTCACGAAGATCGGCGAGATGACAGCCACCCAGTTCCAGCCGGTCAGCACCGGCATCGCGATCACCAAAATGCCTACCCAAAGCGTGATTTCGCCGAAGTAGTTGGGGTGGCGCGACCAACGCCACAGGCCGACCTCGATCCAGCGGCCCTGGTTGGCCGGATTGGCGCGGAAGGCGCGCTTCTGGGCGTCCGCCACGACCTCGTAGCCGAAACCGAATACCCAGATCGCCACGCCGAGCCAAGTCAGCCAGCCGACCGGCACCCGCTCAGCGGCGGTCAGGCTCACCAGCGCCGCGGCCAGGGTCAGCGTCACCCACATGCTCTGGATCGTCCAGACCACAAAGAACCGCCACGGGTCGGGCTTGATCTCATCGAACCGGCCATCGCCGCCATCGGCATGAACCCGGGAGAACAGGAACGCGCCCAACCGGATCGCCCACACATAGACGAAAACGAAGGTCAGCCAGGCCCGCAGGTCAGGGTTGGGTGACAGCGCCAGTGCCAGCCCGGCCGCCGCCAGGTAGCTGAGGCTGCCAGTCAGGTCGAAGAAGCGTTCGGTTTGCAGCAGGTAGGCCGGCACGAACGCCACCCAGTTGATCGCGAAGACCAGCCCGATAGCCCATAGCGGCACCGGCGCCCCGGCCACCGCAGCCGAACCATAGCTGACGGCCCACCCCACTAGTCCGCTGATGATGACGACGATGGGGACTGCGATCAAGGCGCGCTTCATGGCCACAGTCTAGGCGATGCCTGGGTCGCGCAATCGGGCGTATCAGCCGCTTGTGGCCGCATACTTGGTCGCGACACAATGACTAAATGCCGCAGCCAGCAGCCACGATCCCACTGGTGGAGAAGTGGGCCACGACGGGTCCGGCAACCCCTGGGGTGATCCTGGCCGACGGCTGTATGGATCTGGTCACCGACGGTGGCGAGGTGTGGGTCGCCGGGCCGAACGCGCGGGCCTGGTGGTTCGAGCCCCGCCGCACCGCCCCGATGTGGGGCATGCGCTTTCACCCGGGCCTGCTGCCGCAGTTGCTCGGCTGCCCGGCCCATGAACTGGCCGAGCTGGTAGTGCCGCTGTCGGCTGTCGCTCCCGAGCCTTCGGTTAGTCCTGAGACCCTGCTAAGCCGCAGCGCTACCTGGCAGCTACTCGCCCGAAACGGTTACGATGCCCGGCCATTGCGCGTAGCGATGCTCATATCGCAGGGCGGTCGGCTAGACGACATAGCCCTGGCGGTGAATTGGTCGGTGCGGCAACTGCGGCGGCTCAGCGCCACCTGGTTCGGCTATGGGCCCAAGCATCTGCAACGGGTGTTGCGGGTACACCGAGCCGAACAGCTGATAGCTCAGGGCGGCGGGATTACCGACACCGCTGCGGCGTGCGGTTACGCCGACGCTGCGCACCTGTGGCGCGACCGCCGCGACCTGGCCACGGTGGCCCGTTAGGCTTCCAGCGCCGCGAATAGGTCGATCTGGTTGCCGTCGGGGTCAAGCACCGAGGCGTAGCGCTGCCCCCAGAACGCGTCCCAGGGTTCGGTCTTTCTTGGCGCGCCGTGGTCGACCATGAGCTGGAAGGTCTCGTCCACCTCCGCTGGGGTTGCGCAGCCGAAGGCCAGCGCGATGGCGTGGCCGCCGGTCGGGCGGGTCCAGTCGGGATCAAGCTGCAAGATGAGCGCCTCGGTGTCGAGGGCGACCTTCAGACCATCGCCCGACAGCTCGGCGTGAACCTGCTCGGCGTCACCCCAGGTGAGCTTTAGGCCCAGCCGGGAGTAGAAATCGATGGCCTCGGCCAGGTGGGCAGTGACGACGGAAACTGTTTGCAAAGTAGGCATGCGACCAGTCAACCGAAGCGCAGCCAGTTAGGCATGAACAAATCGGCCATCATGCGTGACGGCTCGGTGGCTAGGTGGCCGCTAGTGCCACTTGGCGAGTTGGGTAGCCGCCTGCTCTACGGTTCGGTCGCCCGCGGCAACCGCCTGGATCAGTTCTAAGGCAGCCTCATCGGGTGCCGCCAGCTTGATCTCGTTGATCGCGTAGAACACAACCACGGCCAACCAGCCCAGTCGGTTGCCGGAGCCGTGCAACAGCCGGGCATCCAGGAGCGAATCCAAGAGCGCAGCGGCCTTGTGATCCAGATCTGGGTAGATGTCCTTGCCTTGCAGTGTTGCGGTGGGGCGATGTGCCGCGGCCGCGAGCAGGCCAACATCTTGTGGGGTCGCCCCCAGGTCGTCAGCCAGCCGAAGCAGATCCGCGGTGTTCAGGTAGCTGGTCATGTGCCGAGTCGATTAAGTAGATCGGCGTACCGGCTCTTGGCGCTCGAAGCGGCGGCCGTTACCTTCACCTCATGGCCCTTCAGCCGGGCCATCTCGTGGATCGCCCGCAGGGCCGCTTGGTGTTTGCTGACGCCTTCGGCCTCAGCCAGAAATATCAGGGCTTGCTCATCCTTTGGGGTGAGGCGCAATGTCATGGCCATAAAAAAATGTTACCAAAGATACCTTGATGGTTGCGGCAACGGGGTGACATTCGATGCTGGCTTTCCAGCGGCGAAAGTGGTGCGGTGAGCAGCTTCGTTGCCGGCTTGACGCCTGCTGGCTAGCCGGTCAGGCGACCCAGATGAAACCGGGTGTGGCTGCAATCTCGCCTGCTGCTGCCAGGCGAGCCAGTCGCAGGCTGCCGTCCAGGGGAGAGCCGTGGGCGGGAGTTATTTCAGCCTCGCCAAGTGCACCCAAAATGGTATCACTGAAGCTTTGTTTTAGCAGTGGTATCGCCGCGACCTGGCCGGTGACCGCGAACCGAGGCGCGAACCCCGCCCGCTGCACGGCCAGCGCGCTGTGGGCCGCTTGGGTTCCGGCAAGCGAGAGAATCTGTTGTGACCGGGGATCACCGGCTGCGGCCAGTTCGGCGACCTCGGGCACGATGCTGGCCAGCACTGCGGCCTTGTCGGGGCGAGGGTACAACTGCTGCGGCCAGGTTGGGGGTGGGCCTAATCGCTTCGTGGCGGCCTGCAGCAGCTCCCCGCCCCCGGCCGAGACGCCGTCGGCGGCTTCCATTGCGGCGCCTAGCGCGGCGAGACCGATCCAGGCGCCGCCGCCCCGATCACCAAGCAGGTGCCCCCAACCGTCGACGCGATGCCAGCGGGCCTGCCCATCCCAGCCGACGCTGATCGCGCCGGTGCCAAGAGCCGTGACGCACCCGGCCTGCCCCGCCAGCGCACCCAAGACGGCGGTCGCCGCATCCACGGCCAAAGCCACCGGGGCACTCTTGTTGCCCGCAACGGCCAGGTCGCGGATGGCCTTAGCCAGCTCCCCGGGCTGAGCCACCAGGGATGCCACGCCGCTGCAGCCCACGCCGATGCCAGCCACATCAGCCAGCTCTGGTTCGGCCACGGCCAGGAGAGTGGCCACGATGCCCAGCACATCCACGCCCTCGTCAGACACCGAGATACCGGGACCCTGCCGGGCGTATCGCACGGTGCCATCGGCGGCAGCTACCGCCAGGCGACTGCCACTGCCGCCGATATCGATGCCTACGTAATAGCTCACTTGCTCATGCCTGCGGTCAATCCCGAAATGATGTGCTTGGTTGCTGCCAGGAATAGCACGACCAGCGGGATCGTGGCCAGCGTCAGACCCGCAAACAAGGTTGACCAGTCGGTCTGATATTCGCCGAAGAACCTGGTGATGCCGACGGGCAGCGTGTAGGTGTCCTGGTCGCGGATCAGGATCAACGGATAGAAGAAGTCGTTCCACACCGGCACGAACCGAAAGACGATGACCGTGGCGATAGCCGGGCGCACCAGCGGGACGTGCACCCGCCAGAAGGTAGCGAAGGGGCCAGCGCCGTCGAGCCGGGCCGCCTCGTCGAGTTCTATCGGCAGCTGCCTAAAGAAACTCGACAGCACAAACGTCGAGAATGGAATGCCCAGCGCCGAATACACCAGCACCAGGCTCCACAGATTCGAGGTCATGTGCACGGCGTCGAGCATGAAGAACAGCGGCAAAATTGCCAGGTAGACCGGCAGCATCAGGCCAGAGAGGAAGACGCCTTCCAGCACCAGCAGCACCTTCGAGCGGGTCCGGGCAAACGCATAGGCAGCGAGCAGGGAGACCGCGGTAGACAAAATCACTGAGGCCACCGTGACGAACATCGAGTTCAGGAAGTACTGGTCAAACGACGCGGTAACCCAAGCTTTCTGATAGCTGGTGAAGTTCGGCTCCAGCGGCAACCCGAGCGGCTCGGCCGCCATCTGCGGCATCGTTCGCAGCGAGTTGGAGATCATGATCAGCAGCGGCGTGATCGCGATGAAGGCATAGACCCACAAGATTATGTTCGTGGCGACCGTCTTGGCGGTGAGCTTGCGGCGCGGGCGGCGGGGCACGAACTCATCTTGGCGATCCTGCTGCTTGGTTAGTGCGGCGAACACGTTAGAAGATCTTTCGTTCGGTTCGGCGCATTGCGGTAGCAATCAGCATGGACACGCCAAAGATGAACAGGAACAGGCAGGTCGCGACTGCCGAGCTGATGCCGATGGAATTCGACGAGCCCGACTCAAAGGCGGTGCGATAGAACAGCAGGCTCATCACGTCGGTGGCCCCAGCCGGGTTGCCTTGCGAACCGCCCAGCGCGTAGGGGATCGGGAATGACTCCATCGAGCCGATGAACGTCAGGACGCTGACGGTGCCGATGGCGGGAATCAGCAACGGGAACGTGACGTGCCAGAATCGCTTCCACGACCCGGCCCCGTCGATCTCGGCGGCCTCGGTGATTTCGGTGGGGATGCCACCCAGCGCTGCGCCGTACAGCAAGACGGGGAATCCGATCCACTGCCAGGCCGTAACGAACACCACCATCCACACCGCCGTGTCCGGGTTGCCGAGCCAAGGCTGGGCGAAGTCGCCAAGCCCGATAGCTTTCAGCGTGGCGTTGATCGGGCCGAATAGCGGCGAGAGCATCAGCGACCACAGGTAGCCGATGACCAGCGGTGAGACGAGATAGGGCATCGAATACAGGGTTTGGAAAAACTGCTTGAACCGGCTGATCCGATGCAGCAACACCGCTAGCAACAGGCCGATGGAGTTCTGGAACAGCATCTCGCCGCCGAACAGCAACAGGTTGTGGCCGAAGGCGTTGGGGATCTCGGTGTTGTAGGGCTTGTCCGTGATCAGCGTCAGGTAGTTGGCGAGGCCGGTGAACTCGCCGCGCACGATGCCGGACCAATTGAACAGGGAGTAGCTGAGCGCCGTGAGCAGCGGGTAGGCGATGAACACGGAGAACAGGATGAGTGCAGGCAGGACGAAGATCATGCCCGTACCCGTAGTTAGGATCACTCCGCCGCGGTAGCGGCGACGGTTACGTAACTTGTCGGGCATGATCTCCGTCCTATATCTGGTTAGCTAGTTGCTAGAGCTAGCTCTTTGGCTTGAACCACTGGGACACCCCATCCTGGAGGGTCGCAGCAGCAGCTTTGGCGTCGGTTTCGCCCAGGAACATGCGCTGGATCTCCTTGCCCAGCACAGCAGTTCCGCTGGGATCGCCGTAGCGGAAATCAACCAGCAGCAGGTAGGGGGCCATGTTCGCCTCGTAAGGCGCCCACATCTGCTGCATGACCTCATCCTTGTACTCCACCCCTGGCATCGCGGAGAAGCGGTTGAGCTCGTCGGCGAGCAGCTGACCGAACTCGGCGGTGGCCATCCAATTCACCAGCTTGTAGGCAGCTTCCTTGTGCTCAGACTTGACGTTGACGCCGAAGTTGCCGTCGATGAAGCCAGGCACCACCGGCGCGCTCGCGACCGCGTCTGGCGGCAGCGGCACGGTGTAGACGCCCAGGTCAAGGTCGGGGGCCTGATCGCGGAAAGTTGCCAACTCCCACGAGCCGCCGGGGAACTGGGCGGCCTGACCGGATACGAACTGCACTTGGCTGTCGGTGTAGCTGACGCCCACCACGTCCTTGTCCAGGTACTTCTTCATCTGGGCGACGAGCTCCAGGCTGGCGACGTAGTCAGGATCGTTGAAATCCTTCTTGCCTGCCAGCACGTCGGCCTCGAACTGGGCACCGCCGTAGCGCGAGGCACCAATGATGTCAGCGAAGATGGGCAGCACCCAGTCGTCCTTCGCGCCCAGCGCCATGGGGGTCACCCCGGCCTCAAGCAGCTTGTCGTTGAGGCTGATGAACTCGTCCCACGTTGTCGGCGGCTTAAGGCCGTTCTCGGCGAAGATGGCCTTGTTGTAGAAGATCTGCAGGGTGTTGGTGGCCAGCGGCACGGCGTAGATCTTGCCGTCCTTGACACCTATCGAACCCGACAGCACACCCGGGCTGAGCTCGCCGAGGGCGGCTACCTTGTCGTCGAGCGGCTCCAACTGACCGGCCTCCACCAGGGGCTGCAGGCCGCCGTAGCTGCGCACCATCGGCACGTCCGGGCCGTCGCTGCCAGCCAGGCCGGTGGTCAGCACCTGGTTGTATTCGGTGTTCTGGAAAGCCTCGAACTCGACGGTGATGCCCGGGTTTTGAGCTTCGAATACGTCGAAGATCTTGTTGTAGGCGGCAACGTCCTCGGTGCGCCATGACCAGACCTTCAGGGTTACGTCTTCGCCGCCGTCGGTGGTTTCGCCTTCGGTTTCAGCTTTGGTTTCCTCGGTCGTGGCTTCGGTCTGGGTAGCGTCGTCCTCGGCTTCCGAGGAGCTGGGGGCCGCTGGTGCGCAGGCAGCTAGCCCTAGGGCACTGGTCAGCAACAGTGCTGCCAAGCCTTTGCTAGGTCGATTCATGATTGTCCTTCCTTCGGGTTGTTCGGCCTAGGAACAGTTGTGGGGTCCTCAGCGGCGGTTGCTGCGAGCAGGGCTTCGCGCACGGAACCGTTGCGCTGAGTCAATAAGGCCGCCGCCTCGGCGGCGGTGCAGCCAGCCAGGGCGGCTACCAGGGCGACTTTCAGGTCGCCGTCGGCCGCGTCCAAGAGACGCTGGGCGGTTGCTTCGTCACAGCCGGTGGCTTCCCGCAGGATGCGGTTGGTTCGTTCACGTAGCTTCTGGTTAGTGGCGACCACCGAGACCATCAGGTTCGACCAGACGCGGCCCACGGCGACCATGAGGGCGGTCGAAAAACCATTTAGCACCAGCTTTTCGGCGGTTGCTGCCTTGAGTCGGGTGGATCCGGTCAACACTTCCGGCCCAGTGTCCAGCAGCACATGCCGGTCGGCGAAGGAGGCGACGCTGGCGTGCGGATTGCTAGATACCAACACCGTGGCGGCCCCGGCCCGCTTCGCGGCGGTCAACGCGGCGCCAACGTAAGGGGTGTTGCCGCTGGCGGCCAGCCCGATGGCCAGATCGTTGGGTCCCACTGCTGCGGCGTCGCGCTGGCCGATCGCCTCGGAGTCCTCGGCGCCTTCGATGGCCTGCATGAAAGCTTTCTCACCGCCAGCGATGTGGGCGACCACACGTCCGGGTTCCAGGTTGAACGTCGGATACAGCTCGGTGGCGTCGAGCACGGCCAGGCGACCGGAGGTGCCAGCGCCGAAATAGTGGACGTTGCCGCCGATGCGGAATCGGGCTGCGGCCAGGTCGACTATCTCGGCCAACTCGGGCAGCACCTTCGCCACGGCTGCCACGGCCACCGCGTCTTGTTCGTTCAAGAGTCGGAGCACGTCGACGGTGGGTAGCGAGTCGAGTTCCAGCGAGGCCGCGAGCCTGGTTTCGGTCGGCGGAAGCTGGCTGGGGGCAGCGGAACCTGACCGAATCTGGTCTGCGGTGACGTCGTGCATGGCATCCTTACCAACTGCTACACGGGCGGTAACACCCGCCATTATGTACAAAAGTATTGCTATCGGTCAACGAGTTCGTTACTTTTTTCACATGAGTGACTCGGTTGGTCGATTGCGCCAGGTTCTCGACGAGGGATTAGCCGGGCAATTCGGGTCTGCGGTCTCGGCCATCCTCGCGATAGATGGCGAAGTCGTCTTCTCGCATTACGCCGGATCGACCCAGTCTTGGGCTGACCTCAGTACCCAAAGCGATGCCGGCGAGCCGATTACCCCGGCGACCCGCTACGACCTGGCGTCCCTCACCAAACCGGTCGTGGCGGCTGCGGTGCTCACCGAACTGGAGCAGCGAGGCATCGACACGCAGGCCCCGGTGGCGCGGGTCGTCCCGGCCTTCCCGCTCGCCGCGGTCGCGCCCGAGCTGTCCTTCGCTCACCTGCTCAGCCACACCGCCGGGTTCGCGGCGGAGTGGTTCGACCGGGACCCGGATCCACGCAAGGAGCGGTTCATCGCTGGCAGTCGACCCGAAGCTATCCCCGGTTCGCGGCACCAGTACTCCTGCGTGGGCTACTTGTGGGCGGGCATTGCGATCGAACAGTTGACGGGCGTCCCGCTGGATCAGTTGCTGCAGCGCCATGTCTTTGACCCGCTACAGATGACCGAAACGAGCTATCTGCCCGGCCCTGACCTGCCGGTCGCTGCGACCGAGTGGCAGCCGGGCGTCGGAATGGTGCAGGGGTTCGTTCACGACGAGACGGCCCGGGCGATGGGCGGCGTGTGCGGCAACTCCGGGCTGTTCGGGACGGCCCGCGACTTGCTGCGATTCGCTGAGGCCGTGCGGCTCGCCGATGGGCTCGAGCCTGCGGTGGTGCGGCAACTGGTTACCCCGGTCGCCCTTGCCAAGGATCCCGACTACGAGCAATGCCTGGGCTTCAGAAAGGCTGAAGCGTGGACCAGGCCGCTGGGCTCACAGACGGTCAGCCACACCGGTTTCACTGGCGCCGCCCTAGCCACCCAGCTACACGGCCGACGCTCCTTGGTACTGCTAGCAAACCGCATTCACCCAAGTAGAGTGACCCCGGACATCAATCAGTGGCGGCTGGCCGTCACTACTGCGGCAATGGAGGTGGGTGAGCCGAATGACAGACATTGACGTATTGGTAGCCATTCGGCGTCACCTGCCCACGCTCACGAAAGTCGAACGGCGCATCGCAGACAAGGTGCTGGCTGATGCCACTGCGGCGTCCAGTTTGACGATCTCCCAACTAGCCCAAGAGTGCGACACCTCCACCGCCAGCGTCATTCGCTTGTGCCGCGTGCTTGGTTTCAGCGGCTACAAGGAGTTTCGGTTGGCCTTGGCCGCCTCCTCCAGCCGGGAAGAAACCGCACGGCAACTCTTCCGAGTGGATGATGCCGAAATTGCGTTGGACGATGAGGCCGCGGACGTGGTGGCCAAAGTCGCCTACCAGGAGAGCCGGGCGATCGAAGACACTGCCAACAACCTAGATCTCGAAGCGCTCGACGCGGTGGTGGCGGCGATCCGGCGGGCACCGCGCATCGACATCTACGGGGCTGGCTCGTCGGGTCTGACTGCCCAGGACCTGCACCTCAAGCTGCAGCGGATCGGCTATCCGGGCCTTTGCTGGTCGGACGCCCACCTGGCGCTCACGTCGGTGGCGATCACCACGCCGGATAGCGTCGCCATCGGCATCTCGCACACCGGCGCCACCTTGGAGACCAACCAGTTGCTGTCCTTGGCCCGCGACCGAGGTGCCACGACGGTGGCGATCACCAATCACCCAAACTCGGCATTGGGCACGCTGGCCGATCACGTGTTGGCCACTTCGGTGCAGGAGTCCAGGCTTCGCACCGGCGCCATGTCCAGCCGGCTAGCGCAGATGGCGATCATCGACTTCATCATTGTGCGGCTGCGCCAGGATAGTTTTGAGGTTAGCGGCGAGCTACTCGAAACCACCTTCCGGGCCATTCAGGGTCATCGCCTCGGATCGCACTGAGGCGACGCCGCTCACGCCGCTGGCCGGGTGGCGATCGCCAGCAACTCCAGGATGTGGCCGTAGTCGTGCCCGGTGGCCCGACTCATTCCCAGCTCGCAGGTGCGATTGGCGGAGGCGTAGGCCGCGAAGGAACGGCTGTTGACCTCGGCTGCCTCGGCGGCGGTCGCGCTCGCAGTCAGTTCGGGATGCAGCATGCCCCGGTCCCCGGCGAACGCGCAACAGCCCCAATTCTTCGGGACCAGCACATCGTTGCTCATCGCCTCGGCGATGGTCTGCAGGTGTTCGGTGATCCCGAGCTGGGTGGTGGAACAGGTGGGGTGCAACGCGATTGATTCGAGGGGGCTCACCACCGTCAAGAAAGGTAGCACTTCGGTAGCTACAAACTCGACGGCATCCTGGAACCGGATCTCGGGGCAATCGGTGATAAGTTCACTCAGTCCGTGGGTGCAACTGGCGGCATCGCAGATGACAGTCGCCGCTCCCTGGCGTTGCAAGGACTCCCGGACTTTGGCTCGCATGGTTTCGTAGCCTGCGCGATGTCCCTTTGACATCCAGGGCACGCCGCAGCAAAGCCCGCGCGCGTCCAGCCTGCGGATCGGCACCCCGGCCCGATCGCACAGCTCTGCCAGTGCCGCCGAGACGCCGTCACCGCCTGCGGCGAACATCGACTGGATGCAGGCCGGGAAGTACCAAAACTCGGTGTTGACGCCGGTGCGGGCCGCGTCGCGTCGCACCCGACCGCCGGGAGGTAGGTCGGCTGAATACTGCGGCAACAGGTCTGAGTTGACGAATGTGCGGCCCATTCGGGTGGCGAAGCTGGCTAGCGGGGCGACGGCCTTGGCCGCGGTCATGGCCACCGAGCCGCCGGTGGTGACCGCCTGCCAGGAATGCGCCGCGCCATGCCAGGCAGCACCGACCAGCGGCGAATTGGTTTCGTGGCGCAGCCGCCGCACCAGGTTTCCGGTGTTGATTCCCAGCGGGCAACTGATGGCACACAGCCCGTCGACGGCGCAGGTGTCTGCCAGCGAATAGTTGGCGTCCGCCGCCAGCGCCGCCGCCAGCTCCCGATCATCGGGGTGGGCCGCCGCCTCGCGGCGCAACACGATGCGCTGCCGAGGGGTCAGCGTCAGGTTCTTGGAGGGGCAGATCGGCTCGCAGTAGCCGCACTCGACGCAGCGATCCGTCTCCGGGTCTACCGTTACCGGGGTCTTGAGGTTGCGCACGTACTCGGCCGCATCTTCGGTGATCAAGACGCCCGGATTGAGGATTCCAGCTGGGTCGAACAGCTGCTTGATGGTGCGCATCATGCGATACAGCTTGGCGCCGTACTGCGCCGCCACGAACGGGGCCATGGCACGCCCGGTGCCGTGCTCGGCCTTGCAGGTGCCGCCGAAGCTCAACACCAACTCGACCAGGGCCTCGGTGAAGCGCTGGTAGCGGCGCAGTTTGGCCTCGTCGGTGAAGTCCTCGTTGAGCATGAAGTGCAGGTTGCCGTCCTTGGCGTGGCCGAAGATGACCGACCCCTCGTAGCCGTTCTGGTCGATCAGCTCGATCAGTGAGCGGCACATCGGTGCCAACTGCGGCACCGGCACCGCCACGTCCTCCAGCAGCGCGGAGGTGCCGGCCGCTCGGTTTCCGGCGACAGTGGTGTAAAGGCCCTTGCGGATCGCCCAGAGGTCTTGCCGGTGTTTCGCGTTGGTGCTCAGCCGACAGGGTGACGTCAACGGCAGCTCGGCCAGTGCTGCTTCGGCCCGGGCGATCCGCTCCGGCAATGCTTCGCGTGTGGCCTCTTGGGCTTCGATGAGCAGCGCGGTGTGCTCGACGATCTTGGTCGCGAGCAGGTCATCAGTGGCCGCTGGCAGGGTTTGGGCGACGCGCAGCGAGGTGGCGTCCATCAATTCGATGGCGTCCAAGCCCGCTGCGGCGAGGGCACCGATTGAGGCAGCCGCGTCCTCCAGGCAGTCAAAGATCGCCAACCCGGTGGCGGCGTGCCGATGCAGCGGGACGGTGCGGAATACCGCCGAGGCGACGAAGGCAAGGGTGCCTTCGCTGCCCACGAGCAGGTGGCTGAGCAGATCGACGGGATCGGCAAAGTCGAGCAGCGAGTTGATGCCGTAACCCATGGTGTTCTTTAGGCTGAACTGGCGACGCACCTCGGTGACCGCGGCCTCGTCAGCCAGGAGTTCGTGGCGCAGCTCAAGCAGCCCCGCCACCAAGTCTGGTGCGCCATCGCGCAGCCGAGCTTCCGCGTCAGGGGCGGCGGTGTCGATGACTAGCCCGTTGGGCAGCGCGAGAACCAGCGAATCGAGGGTGGCGTAGGTGTTGCGGGCGGTGCCGCACAGCATCCCGCTGGAGTTGTTGGCGACCAGCCCGCCGATGGTGCAGGCCACCTCGCTGGCTGGGTCGGGGCCAAGCTTCGCGCCGTAGGGGGCGAGCGCGGCGTTTACCGCCCGGATCGTGGCGCCCACCCCGACCCGGACACGGGCACCGTCGTCGAGCACCTCAATGTCGCGGAAGTGCTTGCGGACGTCCAGCAAGATGTCGTCGCTGACCGCCTGTCCCGACAGGCTGGTGCCGCCAGCGCGAAACGTGATGTGCCGCTGTTGGGTGGTAGCCGAGACCAGGGCGGCGGCCACCTGCTCGGCCGATTTCGGCGCCCAGATTTCCTGCGGGGTCATCAGGAAGTGGGAGGCGTCGTGGCTTAGGGCTCGCCGCAGCAACGGGTTGGTGGCGCTACTCGCCGAGCCCGTTGCGTACATGCCAGCAGTTTAGTCTCGAAGCTTTTGGGTCGGTTGCCCTAGCGGGAAGCAGGCCTCGTGCGAGTCGGCCCAGAGTAAGCGCGATCGGTAAGTTGGCCGAAGGGCGCTGGGCTAGCTAGTCGGCAAGGAAGTCGAGGACCCCTTCGGCGCAGTGTTGGTCGGTGATGATGACATCTGCCAGCTTGGTTCGGCTCAGTCCGATGAGGGATTTTACTTTGGCGTGACCGCCTAGCACCGCGACGGTGGTGGGGAATGCCTGGATTTGTTCCAGTGATGGCAAAACGAAGTGGTCGGTTAGATCACTCAGAATGAAGTCGCCGTCGATGGTGAAGATCGCGCCGAAGATATCGCCCACGACGCCGCGGCGAATCATTTCGTCTCGGATCTCGTTGTCCCAGCGGTCAGCCACGGTGAAGTAGTTGGAGGCCGTGTCGGGGGGCATGCCGCTGCCGGTGATGGCGATGTCGACCTCTGGCCACAGGGAGAGGGTGCTTTGGATCATGGGGTGACTCAGGATGGCCTCCCTCGCCTCGGCGGTTGGCAGCCAGGCTGGTGAGCTAAGCGTGTACGCCTTGCCGCCGGTCTTTTCGGCGAAGCTGCGCACCAGGGCGTTGGAGTCCAGGTGGGATTGGTGGTCGTCCCAGCCGCCGACCAGTGCGACTGAATCGAGTCGGGGAAGTGGGGAATGACCCAGCGACTCGACTAGGGCGGCGGTGGTGTGGCCGCTGGCCCAGCCGACTAACCCTTTGGGTGGCAGCAGCTCCACGACATGTCGGGCCGCGCCTACGCCGGTCAGTCGGGACTCAGTGCGCGGATTGCTGTGCTGGCCGCTCGTTACGATGAAGGTGCCGCCGAGCTTGGTGGCCAAAAGTTGTTCTAGATCGGTGGTGTCTGGGCTTTCCTTGATGACTCGGATCTGCACGATGTTGCGTCGTTCGGCTTCCGCCAACATCCGCGAGACGGTTGGGATGGAGCTGCCGATCAGTTCACTGATTTCGCGTTGGCTGAGCTTGCGCTCGTAGTACATCTCCGCCACGACCCGCAGTAGCGCCGGATCCCGGCTGTTGCCGCCAGATTTATCAACCATCATCATTCCTTCATTGACACAGTCCCAACCCGCATTTACACTACAAGGAAAAGAATATCATGAAAATATTCTCAAGGGGGAGATGTGTCAAGTCAGGTACTACTCCTTGGCCACGGCGATCTGCCAACGGCGTTGTACTCCAGCGCAGAGTTGATTGGCGCGCCAACTGGCCGGGCCACACTACTTGGCCTATACCCGGGCGACGGGATCACTGAATTCATCGAAAAGGTGCAACAAGCCCTGGATCCGGCAGCTCAGGAAATTCTGATCTGCACCGATCTGGCTGGCGGCACCCCGACCAATGCCGCGCGGTATGTGCAAAAGACCGACGCCAGAGTGAGCGTCGTCACCAACATCAACTTGCCGCTATTGCTGGAAATTCTGCTCTCCGAAGGTGAGCTGTCGACGGCAGAGCTGGCAGAGGCCTGCGAGCTGGCCAAGGCCGAAGTCATTCCAGCCAGCGGTGCAACGAAAGGGGAATAGGTCATGGCATTTTCGTTGGTTCGAGTCGACGACCGGCTAATCCACGGACAGGTCGTTGCGGTGTGGACGCGGTCGCTGCAGGTGACCCGGATCATCATCGTGGACGACGTGACCGCTGCAGACGAATTCCTGGCTGA
>PDWJ01002980.1_pt1 | contig 24668 bp, 13 predicted proteins | sample 1430881 | NCBI WGS metagenome assembly PDWJ01 (sample SAMN01162460, study PRJNA174530) | Oral metagenome, whole genome shotgun sequencing project. | biome: Marine environment; feature: Marine mammal; material: Swab sample of the gingival sulcus; isolation source: swab sample of gingival sulcus...
CAAACCTCCCCTGATTACGACAGTAACCTGGGAAAACAGCCAAAATCTTACGATGATTAATTTGGTAAAAATTACGATGGGAAAATAGTTCGTAACAACTTGCATTGAATCCCATATGACGGTATTGGGCATACTGAGCCGCCGCTGACTTCATCCGGCAGGCGCCCTTTTTTCAACCGCCAAAAAGGAGACAATCCGATGGCCGAAAACCAGTCCTCCCAAAATTCCATGCGCCTGACTGAAACAGTCAAGGGCGCCGGGTGATCATCCAAACTGCCTCCAGGGGACCTGGAAAAAGCGCTTTGCGGTCTGGAATTTCCGGCCGACGACAATGTTCTGGTCGGGCTGTCACGGGCGGACGATGCCGGGGTTTACAAAGTTTCCGACGAACTGGCCCTGATTCAGACCGTAGATTTCTTCACACCGGTCGTGGACGATCCCTACGATTTCGGACAGATCGCCGCCGCCAATGCACTCAGCGACGTCTATGCCATGGGCGGCGAGCCGAAAACCGCCATGAACCTGGTGAGTTTTCCGCTGAAACAAATGGATATTTCAATCCTGCGCCAGGTCATTCAGGGCGGTATCGATAAAATCAGGGAGGCGGGCGTTGCCCTGCTCGGTGGCCACAGCGTCGAAGACGAAGAGTTGAAATACGGCCTGTCGGTAACCGGATTCATTCATCCCGAACGAATCCTCACCAAACAGGGGTTGAAGGCGGGTGACCGCATTATTCTCACCAAACCCCTGGGTATGGGAATCGTCAATACGGCCATCAAAGGAAATTTGGCCACCGGTGAAATTACCCGAATGGTTACGGATATCATGGCAGGCCTGAACAAGACCGCCGCCGATGTGATGCGGGCATATCCGGTAAATGCCTGCACCGATATCACTGGATTCGGACTCATGGGGCACCTGGCCGAGATGATACAGGATACCGGCCTGGGGCTGAAAATCGTACTGGAGCGGCTTCCCATCCTGGATGTGGCCTTGGGATTTGCCGCCATGGGCATGGTGCCGGCAGGCGCCCATAAAAACCGCAGTTTTCGTGCCCCCATGGTGGACATGAAAGAAGGCGTGGATCAGGCACTGGAGGATCTCGTCTACGACCCCCAGACATCCGGCGGATTGTGCATGGCCGTGGATCGCAGGGCCTCGGATGCGCTTTTGCAACACCTGCGCAGCGAAGGCGTAAAACATGCGAATATTATCGGTGAAGCCGTCAATCATCCCGCCGGAAGGATTCAGGTTGTTTAAAAAAACAGATCGCAATGATGGGAAAACGGATGCGTAAAATCGATGCAAGGGGTCTGTCCTGCCCAGCACCGGTCCTGGAAACCAAAGCTGTGGTGGAAGCCGACCGTCCCGGTCATATCGAAGTGCTTGTGGACAGCCAACCGGCCCAGGAAAACGTGGTTCGCTTTCTGAGGTACCAGGGCTACCGAACGGAGGTAAGAGCAGATGGAGACATCTACACCATCATTGGAAGCGGCGGTGGCAATAGCGAGCCGTCAGCGGCCCCTGAACCCCTTGCCGGTGATACAGTGGCCGAAAAAATCATGGTCATGGTAACCTCGGACTGCATGGGCCATGGCGATGACGAACTGGGCGCCAGGCTGATGATCAATTTCATCAAGACCCTCAAGGAGATGGGAGACGATTTGTGGCGGCTGGTGTTCGTCAACGCCGGCGTTAAACTGACCATTGACGGTGCCGGAACCCTGGAAGACATCCGGGCGCTGGAAGAAGACGGACTTACCATTCTGGTCTGCGGCACCTGCCTGGATCATTACGATTTGCTGGCCCGCAGACAAACGGGCCAGACCACCAACATGCTGGATATTGTTACGGCTATGCAGTTGGCTGATAAGGTGATTACGATATAGAGGACCAAAAAGAACCACTCAAGGGGGAAGGCTACCGGTTCTTTACAGGGCAGTTCATTGAACTGCCAGAAAGTCCAGATTCACATATCCTGCACTTGGCCTGAATACAAGGGCGATGTCATCCCATAACTAATTCATAATTTGAACTAAACTAATTCCCCAATAGTTTTGCTGAAAGTCCGCTATTCACTGAGTTCTCGTCAAAAATGACCTTATCGGGATAGACTTGGAAATTACCTATGAACTGTTCTTCATCATCATAGCATTCAAACTGAGCAAAGCAGTCTCCATTGTCATTCAATATCTGCAAAATAGCAGAGATAAATGCATTATTATAGAACTTTTCATTATAAACATATACATACAAACAATTAATCTCGTCATGCCAATCCGTTAATTCATAATCTTCCAAATTTTCTGAAGAAAAATTGCTAAATCTTTCTGAGAAATCTCTTTTTATTTTTTGCCATTTTTTAAAGTTTTCTTCCGTATCTTCCAGTTTATACTTCGGCAGGTCAATTATTCCTGTCGCATTTTTCTCAAATCTATACTCAATACCCATAAATATATTTCCTAACGGTTCTAAAACGTTTTCAAATAACCATTATATTATCATTGAGGATTTATCCATATTCCTTGCATAGTTCCAACTTTTTTTTACAACAAAAAGCATATTCAATTTTAATTATTTGAAATTATATTATTATTGATAAAAGTGCCTGTCCCCCATCCAAAATCCCAAGCCATCTCCAAGCCGGGGTCAGCAGCCCTTGCAGTTGCAATTGCTCCAGCTGCAAGCGGGCTATGTCCATCAGCTCTAGCGTTATTATAATCTGCATCCCAAAGATATGCCACGCCAATTAAAAGAATGTATTTTACTATTGGAACCTTCCGCCCACATTTAAGACCACGGGGAATCTCAATCCTCTTGAATCCTGAAAATTTAACCGCCTGCAACCCTCTCGGATGTCCAAGTTTGACACCTGTAGTATTTACCCATTCTTCTAATTTCTTTGGATCGCTCACATGGCTTAAAAAACCAGATATATATTTGTTTTGTGAATTTTTAATGTGACTTACCAAACCCTCAGCTAGCTCAACGTACTCATCTGCTTTCAACTTTTTGCCTGACAGTCCGCTTCGATTAATATATTTCGCTATTTCATCTTTGACATGACCAGTATACCCAGTTTTTATTCCATGGCCTTTTCTACCATGTTTCCAGGTTTTTCCATCCTCCGTATAAGTCGGAACATTTATGGTCGCCTTATCAAATATCTCTTTGGCTTCATCAGGAAAGCCAAACATCTCCCATAATTCGACTGGTACAATATGATGACCGGTTCCTTTGACTTTGAAAGAACCACTCATTCTTTTTCCTAGTAAATCCCAACCATCGATAACATTATTGTTTGCAATTACATATAAATTTAGCCCTCCAAGTTCATTGATTGGATCTTTGTTTATCCATCTTCCCGTTTCATCTGAGTAGTACCTAAGTCCATAATAGTGAAGTTTCGTTTCCACATCGAAATATTTGGTGCTAAAACAAAAAGCATTGTTAACAGTAGCAGTAGCGACGATCTTACTTCCAAACGCATCATATTCATAACGGGCATCAAGGCTGCCATCAGCCGCATCAACCAATTGGCCAACATTACCGTTGCCGTCGTACAGGTAGTTATAGGTCGCATTGTCATCCAGCATGGCGACCAGCCCGCCCACACCACCGGCCCCTTGCAGGCTCTGACTCAGGTCCAGGCCCCAGACATAAAACCGGGTCGTGGATGCTGAAGCAGCCGGCGTGGTGGTTTCCTCAATCAGGTTCCAGCCGTCATAGACGAACACTGACTCACAGGTCTGGTTCCATGATCCGGAGCCATAGGTATAGACCGTTTTCTGGCTCCTTCGTCCCATGTAATCGTAGACAAAGGAGACTCGCGTATCGCCGTCCATCGGCGAAGCGGGCCGTACGTCGACCAGCCGGTTCTCGGCATTGTAGCTGTAGCTGGTGCCGTCGTATTCGATCAGGTTGCCGTCTTCATCGTAGCTCAACGCCACCGGCGTGCCGCCGGTGGTAATGCTGTCGTACTGGTTGAGATCGTTGGTTGCATACGTTTTACCAATGGTCCCTTCGGTGGCGCTGATGCGGTTGCCGATGGGATCGTAGTCATAAATCCGGGTTTCTGAATTCACCGGCTGGCTCAGGTCATTGATATTGGTGCCCAGGTATCGGTTGGAGGCTGTCACCTCGTTGCGGTCGTTGTAGCCAAACCGGTTGAAGGCACTGGTGGCAAAGGCACTGCCGCTATTCCGCACCGATGTGCGCCGCCGGATGTGGTCGTATTCGTAATCGTACCGGGAGACCAGGGTGGCCCCGTAGCGGTTCTCGATGCGGGTGCGCAGATCCCTCAGCGGTTCGTATTCGTAATTCACCTGCACCGATCCGGCCGTCAGGCTTTCCAGCAGATCCGAATCGGGTGCGTAGGTATACGTGGCCGATCCGGCGGTTCCGTTTCGGTCCCATCCCAGCGTATTCAGGCGGCCGTAGGTATCGTATCCATAGGTCACCGTGTAACCGGCACCCAGGGTCAACCCGGTGTTGCGGCCGGGAACGGTGGTGGTTGCGTACGTACGGGTAAGGGTCTTGTTGATCAGCCCAGTGATGGTTTCGGTTTCCAGTTGTAGCTGGTCGTTATAGGCGAAAGTGCGGGTACCAACGGCATCCGTAACCTGATACTGGCGTCCCAAGCGGTCATAGGTAAAACCGATATCCTGGGTCGCATCCGAATAGTCGATCAGCACCAACTCCCCGGTATCCGGGTGGTAGTCATAATCGGTGACCTGGGGATTGCCGCCGTCCAGGCGCGCCCAGGTGCGCGTATCCAGCTGACCGGCATCGGTATAGGCATAGGTCGTCTGGTTGCCCTGGGCATCCGCTTTGGTCGTGAGCAGGCCGGTTGCTTCGTCGTAAATCCAGGTGGTCGTGTCCGGCGTGCCGGTCAGCCCGGTGGGCCAGACCACATTATTCCAATTGGATCCGCCGCGATAGGTGTGCATGTATTCCTTGCGGCCATAAGCATCGTATTCGAACTGGACCGGATAGGTATCGTCTCCCCAGGTATGGGTGACCTGGCCGCGCAGGTTATACAAATAGCGGGTGGTTTTGTTCAGCGCGTTGGTTTCCGAATTTTTGCGCCCCGAATCCGTATCATATGTATAGGTGGTCCTGTGACTGGCGGCATCTTCGGTATAATCCACTTGCCCCCGGATGTTGTAGTGGGTTTGGCTGGCTCCCTTACGCGGATCAACCTGGTAAATCTGACGGCCTAGGGTGTCGTATTCAAAGGTCGTCTCGATCCCGCTCTGGTTGCGCTCGGCCATCAGAAGACCGTTGATGCTGATCCGGCGGCCGTCTATGGTCGAATCCGGGTAATTCGTCAGGTGGGTCACCTGCTTCGCGGCCCGGTCGACAATGGTGCGGTCGACGGTCTGATTGCCGTGGGCATCAATGGAGACCGATTCGGAAGAATAGCTGCCCAGGCCGGTGAAGCGCACCCGGTTGATGCCGGTCGTGGTGGCCGCGGCACTGCCATCCTGCGCGTAAACCACCTGTTCGCTCTGCTGCCACCAGTCTCCGGACAGGTTGGCGTACACGGTCGTGCTGTCCGTGATGCGATCAATGCCGGCAGGTTCCAGCAGGCCGTTGCGGTCCGCATCCATTCCCTGTCGGACCTGTGATCCCAGCTCATCGTATTCGATCAGGGTGTCGGCCCGCCCGGTCTGTTCGATGCGCACCAACTGCCCCTGATCGTTGTAGTGATTGATAACCTGTCTGGTGCCCATAAAACCGGGGGACTCGACCAGGATGGTGCGCCCCATGGCGTCGACGGTGGTCTGCTCCCACTTGGGCGACGCCAAACCGCCTTCATACACGCGGGTCCATGTGGATCCGTCCGGGTTGACGCCGTATTCGTAATAATGCGGCACCACCGCCGTTCCGGTGATGCTTTTCAACCGGCCGTCACGGTATCGGGTCGTGATTTCCGTGCCGCCGCCCGGCCGCACCACGGTGGTCTCCCGCGCCGGGGTGTCATAGACATATGTGGTGATCAGGCTGGCCGCATCGGTCATGGTCCTCATGCGGCCGGCAAGGTCATAGGTCCGCTGGGTGGACAGACTCAACCCGCCGCCGTCGATGGTTTCGGAAAGCGTATGGCCGGCGGCATCATATTTATAGGTGGTAACGATGTCGTTCTGGGACGGCCAGATACCGGCGGCAACACCGGTCTTGGTTCGGGTGTCGATCCGCTGCAAGGCATCGTAGGTGTAAATGGTTTCCTCACCTTGGGTGCCCTGTTCGGACTCCAGGCTGCAGCAGGTCCAGCTCTTGCTCTGCTGGGTACCGGCCGATGTGTAGGCGGCCAGGTTGCGACCACGGGCGTCATAGGTGTTGACCACCCAGGAGAGGCGTTCGAAACCGCTACCGGTGTAAACTTCCTCCTGGCTCAACAAGGCATTGCCCAACGGGTTATAGATGGTCACCTGACGGGTCGATTTGAAGGCGACGCCCGACGGGGACGCGGCCGAGGCGAACAGCACCGTTTCGCGGCGGTAATCGCCCGCACCCGGCGTGAAGGTGCCAGGGACATCCACGGTGGCACCTTCGGCGTAGCTGCCGTATTCGTAGGTGTAGGATTCCAAACGGCCGTCGGGATATTCGACAGTCTTCACGCGACCGGAACCGGCGTCGTCCGTACCCGACGGATAGGCGGTGGTCACCGTGCGCAGGTTGGACGCATCGCCGTAGGCAGCGGAGGAATTCGTACAGACTTCGGTGATTTCAACACGTTCGCCCAAACCGTTGGTGTAATAGACATGGTAGGTTTTCTTGGTATCGGTTCCCAGGATGGTCTCGGTGACCGTTCGGGGGCTGTAACGGTTTTCCGCATCGCCGGTATCCTGACCGTCCACGGGTGTATAATCGTAATGAATGACCCGTGAGACGTCATTGGCCGATCCCGGTGCCGCGTCCAGCCAGGGGTGGATGTCGGTTTGTTTGCGGCCCTGGTCGTCGTATTCGTGGCGCACCCAGGAGCCGTCCGGATAAAGCATTTCGCTCACCCGGCCGTAACTGCCGGCTTCGGCCTCGTCGGTATAGTAGGCCGTGCTGGTGGTCAAGGCGGCCGTATCCGGATCCTGAACCTGTTCGGTAACCTCTTCACCCCACGCGAAGGTGTGGTAGGTGGTCTGAGTTTTGGACGCAACCACACCCGCGCCGTCAGCGATGGTCTCGGTAACGATGCGGTCCGAACCGCTGGTCGCCTCGTGGCGGCTGACTTTCTGGAGGCCGGCCCCCTTTTCAAGGGACCAGGTCGAGGTGGCGCTGTCCCAGACATAGGCATAGGCGTTCACATCGCCGTCTCGCGTCTCGGTGACATCAAGGCGGTTGAAGGTGGTCGCAGAGGCATCCGGATTGGTGATTTGCCAGGTGGCGATGGGAACCGCTGCCGGGTCCACATCGTAGAAACCGTCGGTCTCTCCGGTAACATCGGCCGGATCGTAAAAAGTGATGGTGAAGGTGAAGGCATCGATGGCCACGATGTCCACAAAGGTCTGGGGGGCCATGATCTGGCGGATGACATTCAGTTCGTCGAAGCGTTCCTCGATCTCGCTGGTAAGGGTCGACACCAACAGGCTGCGCGGTGTGGCCAGCTCGCTGGAGGGCCGGTCGGCACGCAGGAAGATATCACCGGCGGACTGCCCGCCTTTGGCCTTGCCCAGGGTCATGCCGATGTCGATGCTGGACAGGTTGACGAACCCGCTGGCGGCGGCGAGGCTGCAGTAGCCGGCATCGTCAGCGCATGAGGGGCAGCCGATGAACACGCCGGATTCTTTGTAGACACAATCGTTCTGGGCATCCGTGGCCCGGACCACGATCCATCCGTTTTCGGTCTCCGGATCGGCATAAATCTGCCCGCTGCCCGAATCGATCTCGGCCCGCACGCCGTCTTCGTTCATGCGGATGGACCACACCACCGGCCGGCCGGCCGGTTCGGTCGTCGCCAGCATGGTGGCGTATCCGCCGGGCGGCACGGGTACCTTCTTTTGGCCCTTGTCCCCGTCCTTCACATCGATGCTTACGATCTTGATGGCGCCGGGGGCCAGGGGGATGCGGTTGCTTATAATTTCAACGGAATCGCTGTCCCGGTTCAGTACGACCTCGGCTTCGTAGGTGCTGCCGGTCTCGAACAGGAAACCGCGGGACAGAGTGGCCGTGCCGGTACCGGACAGCTCGGTGGGAATATAGGTGATCCGTGTGCCATCACGGTATATGTACACACCGGCACTGCCGGCCGTGTATTCGGCCGGTGTGATCGTGTACGCGATGGGTACGTCGCAGGTGGCGTAGCCGTCCACATCCACTGCCACCATGATATCCGTGGGAACGATGATCTCCACGCCGTATACTATGCTGCTGGCAGTATCCGTGTCCGAAAAAGAGGTGGTGTCGGTGTAGCAGTCCGAGCAACTGGTGACGGAATAGCGGTAATCGATGGAGCCGTTGCCGATGATATTGATATGGTTCACACCGGCAGCCACCGTGTAATCGGCGGTAAACATACCGTCGCCCTGTGCACTGCCGGCGGTGCCGCCGAAAGAGACATCGGCACTGGTGAAATCGGTGTCGATGTAATAGGTGCGGTCGCCGACGATGGCGGTGCAGGTCTTGGACGTTCCGTTGCAGCTGAAGGTGTAGTCCTTTTCCTCTTCATTTTCACGGAACATCTTCAGCCGGGCGCGGACCGGCACAACCTGGCCCGGGGGGGCCGCATTGATACGGTTACCGAACGCGTCCGACGCAAAGGATGTCTGAACGGCGAGGTATTTGCTCGGTGCGGACCATCCCCCGCAGTTACCAAAGGCATAGGTGTGCATGGTAAAAGTGTCGGTCAGCGCACCGGAACTCACGGCGATGGGGTGGTCGGCTTCCGGCGTTCCACCCAGGATGACCTGGACACCGGCACCGGTGCGGGAGGTGATCACCTGCTTGGAGCCGGCCGCACTGGAACATTCCCCGTAGGCGGGCATCTGGTCGATGCAGGTATCTTGCATGTCGATCAGCACGGTGGGCCGGGTATCGGCATTGGGATTGACGCACGAAGCGTTATCCACCGCTGCCTGAACCGAAAAATCGACCGGCAGATTGGAAATGGGATTGCCGTAGCTGTCGTCAACCCGGACCTGGATGAAACCGGCCCAATCCAGGACGACATCATATCTGTCGTCTCCATGTGTCTTGACGATAGCGGCCGGCGGTCCGGGAAAACCATATGCCGTGAACGGAACCCGTATCAGGGTGCCGCTGGGCAGGCTGGCATTGATGACGTTTTCGCCCACCTGCATGTTGTGGGTGTAGCCGTCCTGCCACCACATGGTCGGGTTGGCGGCGGTCTGTTGCCCCAGGGTAAAGGGTGCACTGGCGATACCGCTGTAATCGGTTTCGACGACGATGGTGCCCTGGCCGTTGTCGAATTTTCCGTCTCCAGCCACGGCCGTGAAAGTAATCTGGACCCCTTTCACCGGCCGGCGGTCCATATCCAGGGCCACCACCTGAAGCGGATTGGGCAGGGGCTCCCCGGCGGTGCCGTGCTGCACATCCGATCCGGATACCTTCTGGATGTATACGGCGGCACTGGGGTCATCGTTGGCCGGGTCGGAAAAGGGGTGGGTCAAACGGTCGCGATAATAGTCGTCCCAGTGTTCCGGGCCCCAGGCGGTCATTCCGCCGGCGATGGTCCCGCTGAGCATCCACCCGGATTCGCCGGTGGCAACGTCTTCTTTGATGTAACCGATGCCGGTCCAGTCCCCGGCACTGACCAGTTGATCGGGAACCGTCACAATTCCACCCTCGGCTACGGCCTGATTGATGTCGTCGATCACGCTGGCATCAAACGGCAGCGACGGAAGGATGGTGGCGGCATTGGCGGCATTGATGGTCAACATGGGCACACTGCCGGCCCGGGCCAGACCGATGAGCTTAGTGGTGGAGATGCTCTCCACTTCCAGGTTTTTCTCCAGAACCCTGCTTTCCAGGGCCGAACCTTCCAGGGCGGATAGCTCCATGAAACGCACCTGCGGGTCACTGGCATCGGCCAGCACGATGCCGCCCACCGTCTCGACGGCACGCAGATCCGCATCCACGTATATCCCTTTGAAGTCGAAGCCGTGGGGATTGCCCAGCAGGTACTCGACCTCGACCACGCCGCCGATGGTCACCAGAGACGGGATGGGACGTACGAGGGTCAGCTGTAGCAGTTCGGCCAGCTCCGCCTCGGACTGGTTCCAGGTGGCGGCATAATCGACAGCACTTTCGTAAAAGAGGCGTTGGGCATCCTTGTCTTCCAGGCTGACGCTGTCGGCCAGGGCGCCGCCTTGGGAATGAATGCCCAGGACCGCGAGATTGCCGTTCACATAGGTATTGGAGACCTGCTGGGTGGCATTGGGGGCGATGAATTCGATCTCCAGCGTATACGCCTCGCCGGAGGCCAGACCGTTGCTGGCCAGGGCCTGGCGCAACCCGTCCAGCCGCAGTGCCGGACGCAGGCGGATCAGGTAGCCGGGGGTATTGTCCAGGCCGCCGTAAGCGTTGATCACCTCCTGATCTTCGATGGTTTCGGGATCGTAGGTCAGGGCCAGGCTGCGGTTGGAAAGAAAGTGGGTATCCAAGGTGATGTCGAACAGCGACTGTCTGCCGCCGTCCAGCGCATGAAAGCGCACCTTGTGGACCAGGTCGGCCGGCAGCTCGGTCGATTCATCCGTGACGACAATGGTGTTGAATTGCAGCCCCGCAGGTAAAATGCGAAGCGATTCCGTATTCAGGGATCGCTCCAGAAGGGTCTGCGCATAGGTCGTTCCCGGTTGGTGGGCATCCAGGTGGGCCTGGATTTGGGCCTGCAGGTATTCCAGCGGCGTGACGGACTGCACGGCAGCCAGGTAGTCGTCGCGAAGGCCGGCCAGCGTAAAGCTGTCCAGCACCGATACCGGTGTAGTGGCGGTATACCCGGCATTTTTGATGCTGGTGTCCAAGCCGAGCCACACCCGGCCGCCCTCATCCACCAGGGCGCCGCGGTAATTCCCATAAGGGACCTGGGCGGCCACCCAGACGTGCTCGATCCGGAAATTGGTGATGGTGCCGTCACCCACCGGCGAAAAGGGAATTCCGGCGTGGGTGAAAAACTCGGTCAGCTCGGCTGCACTGCCGCAGCCTGTCTGCGTCTTGACGGCCTCCAGGTCCGGAAAAAACTCGATTACACCACGGACAAAACGGGCCGGATAGCCGGAAGAACGCAACAGGGCCACCAGCAGGGCAGCCTGGTCGCAATCGTTGCCGGCGCCTTGGCGCAGGGTATCTTCGGCGCCCTTCATACATCCCCAGTACCACTCGGTACGGATGTTGTTTTTAATCCAGTCATAGATAGCCGCCGGTTCCCAGTTAAGGGATTCGGCCAATTCGGCGATGCCGCGGCTGATGGGGGCGATGGTTGTGGCCAGGGTGTCTTCGTCGACCGCGGCAACGTTGCCGCCATCGTAGGCAGGCAGCACCACGGGCGTCGTGACGGGTGTCACCGCAGTCAGGTTGAGGTGACGGTATGGCAGGCTGCCGTATACGGGTCTGGCTTTGGTCTGCGTGGTCAACAGATCGAGATAGCTTTGCAGGCGCTCCAGAACGTCAATGGACACGGCAGCAGCGTCTTGCAGAGGGCGGGCCAGTTCCAGATACGGTTCGATTTTACGGCGGTAATCGGCCACCATGTCGAGATGACGTCGAGACGCATTGGGCCCTATAACTTTCACACGAGCCTGGCGGTTTTCGAATCGATCGAGCAGCAGAAGGTGAACGGCGTATACCTTTTCGGTCAGGGACGCGAACCGTTTCAGCAGCACTTCCATTTCCGCGGGATTGTCGTGCCGGATCACCATCCGGTCGATCAGCATGCAACTGGTTTTCAGCTGCTGCTGCAGCTCGGCTTCCAGGCTGTCTCCAGCCATGAGTGGTTGAGGAGACAGGATTGCAAGTAGCCCGATCAGAACCAAACCACCGATGATTAACCGCCGCATTAATGCTACCCTCCCCGGGGCCGCTGGGGAATTTACCCACCGGTCCCAAAATCTTAGTTGGTGTCCATCCATAAATGACCAATTGGCCCGATATTTAGGTTATGCGCTCGAAGCGGCATCCCATGGCACATCGCCCGACCGCCAATCAGCCGGCCATCGGGGATCCGGATGCCGCCATGTTAATTTTGTGTACCAAAATTGGCCGCCAGGGCTGCCAAATCGCTTTCGCCGGCCTGGCCGGCAGCGATCTTCTGGACCAAGGCTGCCAGGTCGCTGCCATCCACGTCGTTGTCGCTGTCTTCATCACCGGGTGTGCCGATGACCATGGCCCGGCTGCTGATTACAGACGCGGGTGTGCCGTAGACGCTGTCGGCGAATTGGAAGTAATCCACCTGGAAAACATCGTCCTCGAACCACCGGCGCACGGTTACCTGCAAGTCCTCGCGGTCGTCCACGCGGGTGATCAGATCCATCCCCAGGCGATAAAAATACATGCGGTCCTCGGTAAGATCGTCGGTGAATATAATCCAATCCGTGCCGCCGTCGGCATTGTACACCCGGTCGGCACCGAAATCAGGCCGGAACACGTATGAATCGTCTCCGGTTCCGCCCTTGAGGCGATCGTTGCCAGCCGAACCCTCCAACTGGTCGTTTCCGGGACCACCTATCTGGGTATCGTCACCACCTTGTCCGTCAAGGTAGTCGGCGCCCTCCCCACCGATGAGCCAGTCGGCACCGTCGAGTCCGAAGATCTGATCATCGCCCGCCAGGCCCTCCAGCAGGTCGTCGCCATTGGTTCCCACCAACTGCCCGCCAGCGGGTGTTGCGGTGGTGACATGGTCGAAGCTGCCGGCATCCGGTATGGTGAAATCCTCGTCGGAGGGCACGAACATCTGGTTGATTTCTGCCGCTGTTACCGGCGCCCCGCCGTCCGGCAGGACCTGGTTCAGCTCGTTCTCTTCACCGACAAACCAGTGGACAACCGTCACCTGGGTCAACGGATCGTTATCCACCCGAATCACCAGGTTGTCGCCATCTTCCAGGAAGGTCAGCCGGTCGATGCCGATGCCGCCGGTGAATTCCAGCGTATCGGCGCCGGCATCCAGGTTATGGATCTCGTCGGCACCGTCACCCGGTCCGTAGGTGTAGGTATCGTCGCCGTCCCCGCCACGCAGGCGGTCGTTGCCGCCGTCACCGGCCAGGGTATCGTTGCCGGCATCTCCAAGGATAACATCGTCGCCGTCGCCACCGTTCAGGGTGTCATCGCCACCGTCGCCCACCAGCCAGTCGTCGCCTGCCAGGCCGTTCAATGCGTCGCCGCCCTCATAGCCGCGCAGCATGTCCGCGCCACCGGTTCCGGTCAGCATGTCCGGATTACCGCTGCCGTGGGTGGCGGTGTCGAAATCGGCCTCGTCCGGGATATCCCAGAGATCGGCGACATCACCGGGAACGACCCGCGCATTGACCTCGGAAACATTGAGGACATCATCGTCGGTCTGGATATATTCTATTAGGTATTCACCGCCCATAAACCAGTTGACCACGGTGATCTGCCGCTGGGTATCGTCGTCCACACGGATGACCAGGTCGTCGCAATAGCGATAGAAAAAAAGCCGGTCGGCTGTCACCGAATCGATGAAGAACAGCCGGTCCCCGCCACCGCCCTGGTTCACGATGCGGTCACGCTGGCCTTCGGCATCGTAGACGAATCGATCGTAGCCGCTGCCGCCGAACAGCTGATCCTCGCCGGCACCGCCATTGAGCTGGTTGTCACCGTTGCCGGCGATGAGCACATCGTCGCCCGGCCCGGCCCACATCAGCTCGTCATCGTCGCCCCCCACCAGCCAGTCGTCGCCGTCATAGCCACGGACCGTCACTTCGTCTCCGACATTGCCACCGCGCAGCAGGTCGTTGCTCATGGTGCCGTTCAGTTCGGTGGTCGACGGATTCCGGTCGAGAACCGCGTCAAAGGTGCTTTCGTCCGGGACCACCGGTTTTTCGGAAGCGATGCCGGCAGCCACGATCTCCTCTATCTCCAGTACCGTCAGGCCATATCCGCCCATGGGCTGCACGTAGGCCAACTGGTTGCCGGGATCTGCATACCAGCCCGCAATGGTCACCTGATCGGTGGTGCAGACGACCCGGATGACCAGGTCGTCGCCGTCGCGCCGGAACTGCAGAGCGTCCACGGTGATCGAACCGCCGAACACGATGCCGTCGAAACCGCCGGCGGCATTGTCGATGCGATCCTGGCCAAACCCGGCGTCGAAGTAGTAGACGTCGTCACCCGTTCCGCCGTTCAGATCGTCGTTATCGGCACCGCCCACCAGCCAGTCGTTGCCCCCGCCGCCGTTGAGATCGTCATCGCCTTCATACCCCTGCAGCAATTCATTGCCGCCGGTGCCGTTGAACAGGTCGTTTCCGGCCGTTCCGTCGTCGACGGTATCGAACGCACTCGCATCCGGAATGGTATCCGGATAGGCAATCTGGGGAAGTATCTCCTGGTAGGCGATATTGTTGGTTTCATTGGGTTCGGCAATTAGATTGTCCGCATCCACGGCAACATACAGGCACGTGCTGCGGCCTTCGTTCAGGGTAACGCTGAAGGAAACGGACCGGTTAGACTGTCCGGAAATCGCAATGGTCTGCTGGTCAACCAGGTTGACCGCTGCCACCGGGCCTTCATAGATGCCCACCGTGACTGCCGGCACATCGGTGAAGCCGTTGTTGACGATCGTTGCGTCCACGGTCAGGACCTCAGGAACGGCCGTGACAACGGCCGGTGTGATAACGATGTCTTCCGCACGAACTTCCAACTCGGGCTCCTGCAGGCAGGTAAAAATGGCGTTCACCGCCAGACCGGTATCGCTGGCGCGATGGTTCCAGCTGCCGTTCAGCTGCTGCCGGGCCAGCAGATACGTGAGCGCCGCCTGGGTGACCGTCGAATCCGCCCCCAGGTTGTTCAACACCGGCAGGGCCTGGCCTGTATCGGCGACCGTGCTGACCGGCCGCCCAAAACCACCATCAGGATTCTGAAGCGTCTGAACCAGAGCCAATCCGTCATCGATGGCGGTTTCCAGTGCATAGCCGCTTCGATAGGCGTCAAAGACAGCCAGCGTATTCAGGGTCGGATGCAACTGGCTCTGCCCGCTGCCGATCCCCCAGCCACCGTCTGATTGTTGACTGTTCAACAGGTAATTGATCGCCGGCGTCACGGTGGCCGGATCGCTCTCACCGGCCAGGCTCAGCGCCAGCATGGACAACGCCGTGTCTGCGGCATTGCTCGTGTAACCGTTGGCGCTGCCCCATCCACCGTCACTGTTCTGCCACCCTTTGATGGCGCTTATTGGAGCGGTGACATCCCGCCCATGAGCCAGAAAGGCCATGATCTTGCGGGCCAGGTAATCGGTCTGGGCATCATCCGCCGTCAGGAACCAGTCGCACCCGTCTGAAAGGCTGGCATCAACGCCGCTGAAATGGCTCAGGGCACGAATCGCGGCCGTGGAGTCGCGTTCCGTTGTACGTGGGTTGTCCGACCAACTGCCGTCCGGGGTCTGGTTGGCGGTCAGCCAGGCAACGCCTTCGGCGATCTGGGGCACGTCGGTGCGTGGTTCGAAGGAAGGGGGCGCAATCCCGGGATTGGTCGGAATCGTTTCCGGTGGTTCGGATGTCACCACAATGGATGCCCGGCCATCGGTCTGGCTAAGGAACCAGGTTTCCCAATTGGCCATAATCCGACGTATCGGATAGAGTTCATCCCCGGTAAACGTCCCTGTCCGGGTGAGCAGAATCACACCAATGGTGAACTGTTTCTGCGCGTCTGCCGCCGACGGTACGCGGGGCCCTTCGGCAGCGATGATGTCTTGGATGGACACATAGGTTGCCGTTCCGCTGATGGTCGCATCCTCTTCGGGCAATTGGGTGGCGTCGATGCTATCATTGCCGATCAGGAGCATGGGCGGCACTTCGCTTGCATCGTTCAACCCCATCAGGTACATGTCCAAGGCGCTGAAATATTTCATTCCCGGACCTGCAGTGAAGGTGCCGTCACCGTTATCCTGCCAGTCGTTGCCGTAAAGCACGGACGCATCCGTGTCCAGCAGATAGCTCCAATGAGAGCCGCCTTTTCCCAGTAGCGCGGTGCTTGGCGTAGCGCCATCCATAAAGGTGACATGGGCCGCCCATCGATGCAGCAATTCATGGCTCAGGGTTGTCATGGTTTGCGTAAATCCGGAATCCATGGGATCGGATACAAGATTGTCCAGACTGCCCATATCGATGGTGCCCTGCAGCCGTCCACCGCTTCCATAGACACCCGTGTTGTCGAACAGTTCCATCCCGATGCCCTGCACGTCGTTGCGGACACCAAGATAGAAGGCCAGCACCTCGGATGCCGGCATGGCGAATTCAAAATTGGTAAAAATGAGCAAAAAGTCGAATCCATCGGCATGGGCAGCATAGAATTCATTGGCGATTTCCCTGCGGGAGACGGCCGTGGTGGTGGTGTCGATATTGGCGTCGTAGAGACCGTCGTATGCGATGACGGTGATATCGCCGTAATCGGCGATGGTCGCGGCCGCACCGGCACTGTTTACCCATACGGCGAGACTCAGCAGCAACCCGGTCACAACGGCCGCTGCGCTGGACACGATACCGTTGCGGGACTGTTTCCGGCGATTACGCCTCAACCCCATAATCCACCTCTTCAAAGTAATTGAATGTTTTCATGGTGACATCCGGCCATCTATCGGGCCGCGAGATGAGCGACAGGTTCTCCGTCTAATGGGGCGCGATAGCGACCCGATTAGACGGAGAACCTGTCCGCTCCATGGAGTTGATAGGCGGCGGGCCGCCACATCAATCCCCAGGCGCCGTTGACCCGGAACGATTGAATATGACATGATCCCCGGCAGTGCGCGTTATCGTGCTGATTTGCAGTTCACCATTTTTGTTTTTGATAATCGTCACGTCCTTGCCGCTGGCGCCGAACGTGTGACAGATGATCCTGTCGTCGCCGATCTCCACGATCTTGCCGAAAGGGTCGAGTGTCTGGCCGACTTTCACCAAAATGGGCCGGCCGTCGCCGGTTCTGATAACCGCGGACCGATCGGCGGATGACAATCTGATGATCGCTAAATTCCCGGCAGCCGGCGCATGCACCGGTAAAAACCACAGATATAAGATCAAACCGCACAACAATCTGGCAGTATGTTGCATCATGACTCCGTATCAATGCGCCTCGCCTGGAACCGCTAAGGCATCGGCGCATAAACTGGCATAACGACATGTTTTATATGGTGGGTGTAACGCAGGGTTTTGATTTGCTTTTAGCCGTCAGCGCGTAGCCCCTTTGTTTCACGCATTTACAAGTCATTGGCGTATAATCCAGCAGGTAGATTCGTGGACTTCAATAATGTATCGAAATCCTTTTGCTAACTGCTGATAGCTCAACTTAGCTTTTATTAACAGCCCATCCATATAAAATGCAAGCCGAAATGAAATTCTAACGAGCTGAATTTCTGGCAGGATCGGCAGCACCTTTCCGCGTCCAACACAAGAAGTGATGGCCGAATACCAAAGTTACCCCCATGGTTGCAAAAGCCAGGGGAGTCAGAGTCAAGGCCCCAAGCGTGACAAACCCGTAAAAAGTCGGGATGCGGTATTATCAGGTGGTTATAAATTCCTGACTACGCAACCATGACAGACCTGGTGACTTTTTACGAAACGGTCAGGGGGGAAGCCGTAGCACTTTGCTGCGATCCTTTGGCAATCTGGAATCTGGTTCCCTCCGGCTTTCCCGGCAGGGTGAAAAGTCTGGCCGTTTATGATAAATGGGGTCCATCCATGATGAATGCGTAAAAAATTGAAGCGTAACGCAGATACGGTTTTTACGAATCCATCAAATCCCACCCTAAAGGAGCCCATGATGAATGGAGGTTATCGATTTCCGGTCAGGCCACTGCTACGACAGGTTGTTGCGCTAACCCTGTTGACAGCATCCATCGGCCATGCCGCCGACACCCAAACCGTTCTCGTCCCGCCCCAAAAAACGGTCCGGGAAGACATCTGCGTCGAGGTGAAAAAGGCAGACACGAATCCGCTGTCCCTAAGCGTAGAAAAGACACCCGCCGAACAATGGCAAGGGAATCAGGTCCCCTTGGACGAAGGCGCGGTACAGATCCAATCATATCTGCCGAACATGTCCGCCTACAAACCCATGTATTTCCTGTTAGGCGTCGATCCGGGACTCGGACAGAGCAAATTCCAGTTCAGCTTCAAGTACCGCCTGTTCAGTCCCGGTGGCTGGCTGGCCGATAAAGCGCCGTGGCTGAAAGGATTTCATATGGGGTATACCCAGCGATCCTTCTGGGACCTGAAAAGCGACTCCAAACCGTTTGACGATACCAGCTATATGCCGGAACTGTTCTATCTGCTGCCTAAAATCGATCTGCACGTAAACCGCATTACCGCATTCGGCCTCCAGGGAGGATTTCAGCACGAATCCAACGGCAAAGGCGGGGATGACTCGCGCAGCACCAACTACATCTACCTCAAACCCGTTATGGGGTTTCACCTGGCAGGGCCTTTCAAATTCATCATTGCGCCTAAAGTTTTCACCTATATCGACAATGAGGAAGAATCCAATGGAAATTTGGACGATTATCGTGGCTATGTCGACCTGGAGATGGGCATCGTGGATCCGGATGGAATCGCTTTGACCTCACACATGTGGTTTGCCGACAAAGGCACCAGCCTGCAACTGGATCTGACCTACCCCTTGACCCGGCTTTTGGGCCAGAGCTTGAATCTGTATCTGCAGGCTCAATATTTCACCGGATATGGCGAAACCTTGCTGAATTATGACCGCCGGCATGATGTGTTTCGGCTCGGATTTGCAATTGTTCGGTAAATCCTGAGTCAAGCTGATCGCATTCTCTCAGTAGAAACAAACCGGGCCGGCAGGATACATACTTTCCTACCGGCCCGGAAGATACCGTCTGGTGATGATAGAAGCATTTATTCAGGATTTTTTTCCGCTTCCAGCTTTTCCGGTGATTCGGCATCTGCGGCATTGGATGCATCTTTGAAATTTCGAATGGCTTTGCCCATCCCGCCTCCGATCTCGGGCAGTTTGCCAACGCCGAAGATGATGAGAATAATCACCAGGATGATGACCAGTTCAGGCACTCCGATTCCAAACATGTGTTACCTCCAGGGATTACCCGTCCGTATAAACGTCGTAAGCGTTCACAGGGCCCGCATCTGCTTTGTTGCCGGCCAGACGATCGACAAACAAACCGCAAGCAAAATCGAATAATAGCATCGTGCTTTAGGTGTGTCAATCACCTCATGGCGCAGGCAGGGATTCCCGATAAACGTCCAAACGTTGTGAAAAAATGGTCACAATAACGGCCCAGAATCGGAGCAAATCCGACTGATTTCGGAGAAAAGACCTTCGTCTTCGGTTTTCCATGATGGTTCACATCCTTGGCCGTAACGAAGCGCCTCCGCCGCTGTCCCGGTCAAACCATGGATGCGGCGTCCGTTCGTCAGGAGAGCATCGAAACAACGGTTTCCAGGGTTTTCAGATCGTTTACATTCAAAATGGTGCTCGCATCGTCCTCGGGAACGATTTTTTTCAAAAGGCTCGTGAGCACCTTCCCCGGTCCGACTTCAATGAAAACGTCTACTTTCCTGGAAAGCAGCCATTGAACGCTGTCATACCATTTTACCGGGCTGCACAATTGCTGTTCCATCAACTGCCGGATGGTGTCGGAATCGCCACACGCATCCGCCGAAACATTGTGAACGACCGGATGGGTCGGCGTCCCGAACCGGCAGGTGGCTAAAAAGTCATTGAATTCCGGTTGGGCACCTTTGATCAGGTCACTGTGCCAGGCGCCGCTAACACGTAAAGGAATGGCCCGGGCACCCTCGGATTTTGCGGCTTTGGATACGGCAGACACAACTTGGGGCTCACCGGTAATGACAATCTGGTGTTTGGCGTTGTGGTTGGCCACGGATACGATTCCCTGTTCGCGGTGCTTTTGTACCAATGCGTCGACGGCAGCGATGTCCAGACCGACGATGGCACTCATGGCGCCTTTGTGTTTCAATGACTCCCGATGCATCAGTTCACCACGCTTGAAAACCAGGCGCAAGGTATCTGCCGTGGAAATGACCTGGGCCGATGTCAGGGCACAGTATTCACCGAGGCTGTGGCCAGCGGAAAACAGACATTGGATTCCGGCGTGATTCAGGGCTGCCAGGCAGGCCAGGTTGACGGCGGTGATCGCCGGCTGAAGGTTGACGGTTTCGGTAAGGGTTTCCATGGGGCCCTTGAAACAATAACGGGAGATATGTGCGCCGGCGATATCGTCGGCAGCATCGAAAATTTCCCTGACAAAATCATATTCCTGGTGCAGGTCCTGCCCCATGCCAAGGGCTTGGGATCCCTGGCCGGGGAACAAAAAAGCGATTGATTTCAATGAATTTTTTCCTTTTTAAATAGTTTTTGAAGTGTGCTTGAAATTCTTTTTTCAGTCCAGTTTGAAAAGCTTGCGGGTCAGATCCAAAGACTCGGTCCGGTTACCATAACAGCCATTTTTTTTCAGATAATGGGTGGGCTCATGCAGGATTTTGTTCACTAAGGCGTCGGTCATGCGCTGGATGGCACGCCGGTCACCATCGGAAAGATGGCTGAGCATCCCGAATGTTTTTTCAAGCTCCCGTTCCGCCATGGCTTCAATCTTGCCGCGAAGCGAAACAATCGTGGGGATCACATCGAGGGTATCGTACCATTTGCGAAAGGCGATGACGGCTTCATCGATGATGCGCTGGGCCTTGACGGCTTCGCGATGTCTGTCTTCGATGTTTTCGTCTACGACCCCTTTAAGATCATCAATGTCATAGACATAGGCATTGTTGATGCGGTTGATATCCGGATCGATATCCCTTGGCACGGCGATGTCAATGAAAAAAAGGCGGCGGTTACGGCGCCGTTTCATCGCCTGTTTAATGGTTTTTTGGTCCAGGATATAATTGGTAGCACCGGTTGAGCTGATCACGATATCCACCGTTTGGAGGCTGTCTTGTATCTCTTCGATTTTAATGGCATTGCCGTTGAACCGCTCCGCCAGCTCGCTCCCCCGGGCAAATGTGCGGTTGGCAACGGTGATGGTGCCGGCGCGGTTGTGAATCAGGTGTTCGACGGCCAGTTCGGCCATCTCTCCGGCACCGATAAGCAATACCTGTTTGCCGGTCAGGTCTCCGAAAATTTTTTTACCCAGCTCAATGGCGGCGTAGCTGATGCTCACGGCATGATCGCCGATTCCGGTTTCGGTACGAATTTTTTTCGCGACGAAAAACGTACGGTGCAGTAGTTTGTTAAGAATCGCACCCGAGGTTTTTTCCATTGTCGCCTTGCGATAGGCCTCTTTCATCTGACCCAAAATCTGGGGCTCGCCAACCACCATAGAATCGAGGCTGGCAGCCACCTGGAAGGTGTGGCGAACGGCCTCATCACCAACGTATTGATAAAGGGCGTCATCGAATTGGGCTAACGGAACCCGTTTGAAATCGGCAATGAATTGTTTGGCCACTGGCACTGCTGTCCGGGCTTCATCGACAACCATGAGCAGTTCGATGCGGTTGCACGTAGAAAACAGCACGGATTCCCCGATCGCCGGGGTATCTTTAAGCAGGGTCAACGCCCGGTCCGTTTCGTCTGCCGTGAAGGCGATGCAATCACGAACGTCCACCGGGGCGGTTTTGTGGTTCAGACCAAGCAGTAGGATCTCTTTCATCGTCCATATTCATTGTCGGACTGTGATGCTGCAAACAGGGCCGACGGTAGACCGTTTGGTTTGATGCCGTGTCGGTTACATGGCTGTGAAGGTCCCATGGTGTCCTTTCAAAAGGAAATTGACCCCCAGAAAAGTGAACAGCAAAACGCCGAAACCGATGATGGCCATAACGGCTGCACGTTTGCCTCGCCACCCGACGGTCAACCGTTCGTGCAGCAAGGCGGCATAGAACAGCCAGGTGATCGCCGACCAAACCTCCTTTGGATCCCAGCTCCAAAAATGCCCCCAAATGGCTTTGGCATAGACAATGCCGGTGATCAGCCCGATGGTGATCATGGAGAAGCCGATGACGATACAGGCATATCCGGCCGAATCCAGCAGATCCAGTGATGGCAGGCGGTTGAAGAAGAACCCCCAGTTTTTTGACTTGATGGCATTTTCCTGAATCAGGTACAAAATGCCGATGCCGCAGGCCAGTGTGAATGCCGCATTGCCGGAAAAGATGGTAACGATATGGGTCACCAGCCACCAACTATTAAACAAATGAGGGTTACCGGTCTCCGGTATCGGCATCTGATAGGCGACGATCATCGTCAGTGCTATCAAAGGGGCTGCATAAATCCCCAGAATCTTAATTTTATACCGCATTGAAAAAATTACAAAAACAGCCGCCGTGGCCCAGGCGGTCACCGACAGGGTTTCGTGAAGATTGTTGATCGGAAAGGTTCCTGAGCGAAACCCGTAGGCCACCAATGAAATCGTGTGCAGGGCCAGACCGCCGGCCAGCAATGCCAGGGCGATTCGCTGAAGTGGCGCCTTTTGAAAGAAGAGATATCCGAAATATCCGGCACAGCTGAACAAATATGTGACGGTGGCGATGATGAAAACAGGTTCCATATCACTTTCCGTTCCGGTCAATGGATGGCATCAGTTGATCGTATCGATAGCCGGGTCCCAGGACCGTTTGCAGCAATTCATCAATACGTTCGGTCTCACCTTGTTTTACCAGGTTCAGCAGATTCGCGGCAATCAGTTTCTCGAACAGCGGTTTATGCGCTTCCGGTTCGTGTGCCTCCGCCAGCAGGCGTTTTCGAATGGACCCCATCAAATCCAGCAGATCCCCATATTCAGGACCGAACCGGGCTTCAAGATCTTTTCGAATGTGCTTGGCAAATGCCGGGCTTTTACCGGCGGTTGAGATGGTCAGCATGAAATCTTTGCGTTGGACGATGGCCGGCAGGATGAAATTGCAGATGGCCGGCCGGTCGGTGACATTGCACAGCATGTTGCGTTTTTCGGCGTCGGCATTGACTTGCCGGTTCAAGGCCTCGTCATTGGTCGCGACGATGACCAGAAACATGCCTTCCAGGTCCGTCGACCGATATGAGCGCTGCTTCAAGTGGATTTTTCCGTCTGCGGCAAGATCCCCAAGGCGTGTCGTTACCTCGGGACTTATGACGGTCACCCTGGCGCCACATGCCAGCAGGGTGTTGACTTTACGGGTGCCGACCCGTCCGCCGCCAACCACAATGCACGGTCGATTCAAAATGTCCAGGTTTACCGGGTAATAGCGCATGGCTCCCATGTTGTCCGATCCCATTCAACAACCACAGGCGGCCGAATGGGCGTTAAAGGGTCAATGTCATTTTATCTTTGGCCAGTGTAACCGAACCACTATAGGTACTTCGACACTGTTTTTCAATATCCACCTGGTCACATGGGGGATAAAAATGGGTCAGGAGCAGGTTGCGGACACATGCTGTGGCGGCGATGGTACCGGCCAAAGATGGGGTGAGGTGTCCGTCGGCCTTCTGTCCGTCGGGAAATGCCGATTCACATATCATCAGATCGGCATCGGCGGCAATCATGGCCAGGCTGTCACAGATATCCGTATCTCCGGAATAGACCAAAACCTTGCCCGCCGCATCCTCGACACGAAAGGCAATGCTTTCCGGACGGTGGTTGACGGGCATGGTCAAAACGCTGACATTCCCAAAGTCATAGCTGTCTTTGCGGGTGGTGGCCATCTCCACGATGGAAAACCGGTCCGGCGGCAATTCGATCCAACTGCCGTAAAGGGCTTTCAATCGGTTGAAGAACATTTTGAATCCGCGGCCCGCAACGATGGTCAGCGGGCGTTTGGGGGCGGCGGGGACACCGTAATTCAACGCGAAAAGAATTGCGGCCAGTTCACTGGAGTGATCCGGATGGAAGTGGCTGAGAAAAATATGGGACAACTCGGAGATGGCAACACCGACTTCCAACAAACGATGCATGGTTCCGGGTCCGCAGTCGAACAACAGGGTGTGACCGCCGGTTTGCAGAATAAATGCACAGGGGTGTCTGGTTAGAGAAGGGACACAGGTTCCTGATCCCAAAATGGTGATGCGGCTTTGCATAACAGGCTCTCAATCTTGGATGGTTTCATACTGTTTATCATCTGGGGGCAAGCGACGTCGACGGTAAAAAGACAATACCTGTTCACGGGGTAGAAGCAGCCAATACCTGTAAAGCACAAACCGGTAAGACAATGTGATTGAACGTTAGCCGGACACGCCGGAAATAGAAAGGCCTGCCAAACCTTAAAATTGAACTTTCCGCTTCCCTCAACGTATGTATTGGTCAAATCATAAAGCGTTATCGTTTCTTCGAAATTGAAAAGGCAACGCTCGCGTTCGTATAAACGCTTTTCCAGCGATTCCTTGTTTTTGAGAATCAAGTCGGAAACTTGATACAATCTTGTCAGACTCACGGTTTCATAATCATAGCCGATTAGTTCGCCCAAACCCGTACGAAGCCAATAATGGGTGGCCAGTTCGCTGCCGGGAACGGCCATGCGTCCGATTATCGT
>PDWJ01001885.1_pt1 | contig 24667 bp, 15 predicted proteins | sample 1430881 | NCBI WGS metagenome assembly PDWJ01 (sample SAMN01162460, study PRJNA174530) | Oral metagenome, whole genome shotgun sequencing project. | biome: Marine environment; feature: Marine mammal; material: Swab sample of the gingival sulcus; isolation source: swab sample of gingival sulcus...
GCGATACCGATAGCGAAACCGGCCACCAAGGACCGCAGCGCCATCCACATCAGATGCCAGCGCCGCAACACCAAACCGACGCCCAGGGCAGCCACCGGACCGAAGTCGGGCCCGAGCACCATAGCCCCGACCACCAGGACCAGCGCGTCTTTGATGATCGCGATGGCGGCGATGATCGTCGCCAGTGTCATGAACGAGACGAACATGAGGTTCAGCTCGGTGTCGGTGTAACCGCGTTGGACCATCTCCGTCCACACCACCGCATCGGCGCTGCTGCCAGGAGTCCGCTGCTCGGCCCGAAACGCGTCATGGGACAACCAACTCGGTGGTGTGTCGATGAGGATCGTGCCGAGCCTGTGGGCCCCGAGACGTTCGAGTTCATCGATGACCTCGTTCGCGTTCTCGCGGGCCACGTGGATGGTCACGGTGTCGCCGGCCGGCTTCACCGAGGCGCCCGCCGTGTGAGTGACGCCACTGACGGCAGGCATCGACGTGGCCGCACCGACCGCCGCGTCACATACCGCGGCGGGCGCGTTCAACCGGATCTGGATCATGGGGCAAGTCTGCCCGGCGCTACCGGGTCTGCGACGGCCACCGGGTCTGCGACGGCCGAGTCCCCGCGAATCCGGAGTGCGGAGCCGGGAGCGGGGCGGGAACCGTGCACCGTGGACACTGCGGCACCGCCAGCCGGGGACCGGGTGACTTCGATCAGGCGGGCCGGCGCCTTGCGGCGGGGTCAACGGTCGTGGCCACGTACGGTTGAGCGTGTGAACACCGACCCGGCCGAACTCCTTGATGTGCCGCTCGTCGGCGTCGACGCGGGCGGCAGCGGCGAAACCGGCGACGGCGCCGCGCATGAAGGATCAGCGCGCAAGGCATCACCTTGTACCCGCACCAGGACGCCGCCCTGCTGGAACTGGTCACCGGGGCGAACGTCATCCTGGCCACACCCACCGGGACCGGGAAGTCGCTGGTGGCGATCGCCGCGCACGCCGTCGCACTGGCGGGCGGGCAGCGCACCTACTACACCGCACCGATCAAGGCGCTGGTGAACGAGAAGTTCTTCGACCTGTGCTCGGTGTTCGGGCCGGACCGGGTCGGCATGCTCACCGGCGACGCCGCGGTGAACCCGGAAGCGCCGCTCATCTGCTGCACCGCCGAGGTGCTGGCCAACCAGGCCCTGCGCGAGGGGCCGGACGCCGGCATCGGCCAGGTGGTCATGGACGAGTTCCACTACTACGCCGACCCGGACCGTGGCTGGGCCTGGCAGGTACCGCTGCTGGAGCTACCTCGTGCCCAGTTCCTGCTGATGTCGGCCACCCTCGGGGACGTGTCGTTCTTCCGCGACGACCTCACCCGCCGCACCGGCCGGCCGACGGCCGTGATCGACGATGCGCCACGGCCGGTCCCACTGGACTTCTCCTACGTCTACACCCCCGTGCACGAGACCATCGAGAACCTGCTGGAGCAGGGCAAAGGCCCGGTCTACGTGGTCGGGTTCACCCAGGCCGAGGCGATGCAACGCGCCCAAGCCCTGACCTCCACCCTGCGGCTGTCCCCGGCCCGCAAGGACCTCATCGCCGCCCGGGTGGCCGAGGCCAGGTTGCGAACCGCCTTCGGCAAGAACCTGTCTCGCTACCTGCGGCACGGCATCGGAGTGCATCACGCAGGCATGCTGCCCCGCTACCGGCGGTTCGTGGAACAGCTGGCCCAGGCGGGGCTGCTCAGCGTCATCTGCGGCACCGACACCCTCGGAGTCGGCATCAACGTGCCCATCCGCACCGTGCTGTTCACCGCGCTGGGCAAGTACGACGGCCGCCGCACCCGGCACCTGAGCGCCCGGGAGTTCCACCAGATCGGCGGGCGGGCCGGCCGGGCCGGCTTCGACGACCACGGCAGTGTCGTCGCCCTGGCCCCGGACCACGAGATCGCCAACACCAAGGCACTGGCCAAGGCCGGCACCGACGAGAAGAAACGCCGCAAGGTCACCCGCAAGTCTCCCGCCCCGGGGGCACTGACCTGGACCGAGAAGACCTTCGACCGGCTACGGGACTCCCCCGCCGAACCGCTGACCTCCCAGTTCGCGGTCTCGCACGCCATGGTCCTCAACGTGCTCGCCCGCCCCGGAGACCCGTTCGAGGCGATGCGGCACCTGTTGCGGGACAACCACGAACCCCGCAGTGCCCAGAACCGGCACATCCGCGCGGCGATCGCCGCCTACCGGGCCCTGGAGGCAGCCGATGTCGCCGAACGCGTCGAGTTGCCGGACGGCACCCGCCGAGCGCAGTTGCGCATCGACCTGCCGGACAACTTCGCCCTCAACCAGGCGCTGTCCACGTTCGCGCTGGCCGCCCTCGACCTGCTGGACCCGGCCTCCCCCGACTACGCCGCCGACGTCGTCTCGGTCATCGAGGCCACCCTGGAGGACCCCACCCCCGTCATCCGCGCCCAACGCGACAAGGCCCGCGGCGAGGCGGTGGCCCAGATGAAGGCCGACGGCATCGAGTACGACGAGCGGATGGAACTGCTGGAGGACATCGGCCACCCGCAACCACTGCGCGAGCTGCTGGAGGTGGCCTACGACGCCTACCGCCGCACCCAGCCCTGGGTGCTGGACCACGAGCTCAAACCGAAATCCGTTGTGCGGGAGATGCTCGAGCAAGGCATGGGGTTCGCCGACCTGGTGGCCACCTACGGCCTGACCCGCAGCGAGGGAACCGTGCTGCGCTACCTGTCCGACGCCTACCGGGCACTGCGCTCCGGCATTCCGGGCGAGGCCCGCACCCCGGAACTGGACGACGTGGTGGCCTGGCTGGGTGAGCTGGTCCGCCAGACCGACTCCAGCCTGGTGCAGGAATGGGAGCAGTTGACCGGGGCGGACACCCGGGCCGGGACGTGCGAGCCGGACCCGGTCACCCCGCCCTCGGTGAGTGCCACCGGGGTGAGCGCGAATACTCGTGCGTTCACCGTCATGGTCCGCAACGCGATGTTCCGGCTGGTCACCCTGGCCGCGCGCGAACGCTACGACGACCTTGCGCAGGCCACCGGGTGGACCGCCCGGCGCTGGGCGGACACACTGGCGGACTACTGGGCCGAGCACGAGGACATCGGCACCGACGCGCACGCGCGCGGCGGTGCGTTCTTCCTGCTGGACACGGCACCTCCCACGGACTTGGTGCACGCCGCGTTTCCCGCCGACACTGACGAACCCGCCGACGACGCAGCACCGCGAGCATGGTGGGTACGGCAGGTCCTGGCCGACCCGGACGGCCACCACGACTGGGCCATCAGCGCCGTGGTCGATCTGCAGGCCAGCGACGAAACCGGCGAACCGGTGCTGCGGGTGCTTCAGGCCGGCGAGACCTGAGCGATGCCGACGCGCAGTGACCGGGAGCAGTCCCGGTTAGCGGTCATTGACTACAGTTGAGTCTGAGGTGCGAACGAGGGGAGACCATCGGTGACGGAACGACCACCCGCCGCGAATCCGGTACCACAGCCGCGGGCTACGGACGCCCTCGACCTGTCCACACCGATGCCCGCCGGCCACGACACCCCCGCCCCGACGCCGCTGACCCCGCCCACCCCGGTCACCACCGGTGACCTGGTGTTGTCCCCGCCCGCAGCCGTGCCGGCCGTGGAGACCAATCAGGCCGCAGGCATGATCCCGGTCGACGAGGCGACCGCGCAGGCCATCCACGCCCGGGCCACCGCGTTCGTCGAGGAACTGGCCGCGATGGATCACCGCAGCCCGCAGTTCACCCAGAAGATCGCCGCCATCATCACGATGGGGGAACGCGAGGCCCGGGAATCGGCAGCCGTGTCCAACCGGATGCTGGAACGCCCGGCGAGCGCGCTCAAGGGTTCTCAGGGCGCCAAGGGTTCCGGGCACAGCGGCGACACCCAGGTCCAGGTGGCCCAGACCTTGTCCGACCTGCGCGCCACCGTGACCGAGCTGGACCCCGGACGGGCCGACCTGTCCGGGCCGCGCAAGATCCTCGGCATCATCCCCGGCGGCGACAAGCTGCGCCGCTACTTCGAGAAGTACCAGTCCGCCCAGCACCAGTTGGACGCCATCATCAAGGCGCTGGCCTCCGGGCAGGACGAGCTGCGCAAGGACAACGCGTCCATCGACGGTGAACGCCAGACGATGTGGGCGCTGATGGGCAAGCTGTCCGAGTACGCCACCTTGGCCGACGCACTGGACCAAGCCTGTGAGGAGAAGATCGCGACCCTGCAGGCCCAGGGCGAGGCCGAGCAGGCCCAGGCGCTGACCTCGGACGCGCTGTTCCCGATCCGGCAGCGCCGCCAGGACATCCTCACCCAGCTGGCCGTGGCCGTGCAGGGCTACCTGGCGCTGGACCTGGTGCGCAAGAACAACGTCGAGCTGATCAAGGGCGTGGACCGGGCCCAGACCACCACGGTGTCGGCGCTGCGCACGGCGGTCATCACCGCGCAGGCATTGGGCAACCAGCAGCTGGTGCTGGACCAGATCAACGCGTTGAACACCACCACGAACCAGATGATCGAGTCCACCTCCGCGTTGCTGCGCCAGCAGGGCGGCGCGATTCACCAGCAGGCTTCGCAGACCACGATCAGCGTGGAGTCGCTGCAGAAGGCGTTCGACAACGTGTTCGCCACCATGGACGCCATCGACTCCTACAAGGCGCAGGCGGTGACCCAGATGGCGCACACCGTCGACGCCTTGGAAGGCCAGGTCCGCCGGGCCCGTCCCTACCTCGAGCGGTCCCGGCAGGAGCAGCTGCAGCGTGGGGTGGACGCCCCGCCGCCGCGCCCACAGATCTCCTGATGAGCTGGTTCCGTCAACGGCGGCCACAACCGCCCCCACAACCGGCCCCGGAGATCACCCGCGTCGCCGAGACGCTGGCCGGCCCGACCACCCAACAGCAGGCGCAGGAAATGCTCGGCGACCTGACCGCCATCGTGCGCCGGGTCAACCGGGCCGGCGCGTGGATGCCGATGGGCGCGGTCCCGGCGATCCACGAGATCGAGGACCGGTTGCGGCCGCTGCTGGAGTACCTGTGCCGGCACCCGGTGACCGAGGCCGAGATGATCCCGGTCCGCGCGCTGGTGCGCGACTACCTACCCACTACCGTCGACCAGTTCATCGCGTTGCCGACCGAGTTCGTCATCACCCATCGTGGCCGCCACGGCCTGACCCCGGCCCAGGATCTGCTGACCCAGCTTCGATTGCTCACCGATGCGGCGCAGGAGTGCGCGGACGCCGTCTACGCCGGCGACGCCCAGGAACTGGCCAACCAGGGACGGTTCCTGCACACCAAGTTCACCCGCTCCGACCTGGACCTGGGCTGAGGCGATGCTCGAACTGATCCCCGGGCAGAACACCACCCTCGCTGCCGGCGCCCGGCAGGCCGGCATCCGGCTGACGTGGAACGGCCACACGCCGGTCCAGGTGCGCTGCGCGTTGCTGGACGAGGCACTGCACCTGCCGAACACCGAGCATCTCGGCCCGGTTCACGACGCCGCCGGGCACCTGGATCTGGTGGTCGACCTGGCCGGTGTGCCGGCCGGCATCGGCGGAATCGGCCTGTGGCTGGCCGCACCCGACCTGGCGGCGGTGGCGGGCCTGCGGGTACAGGTCAGCCACCCGCACACCGGGCCGGTCGCCGAGTTCTCTCCGGTGCTGGGCGGGCTGAGTCCTGGGTCCGGGGCAGCCTTGATCCAGGTGTACCGCCGCGACGGGCAGTGGAAGGTACGGGCGGAGGGTGAGGGTGTGGAAAACGGTTTCGCCGGGTTGGCGCAGGCGTTCGCGGCGAGCCCACGAAGTGCCGACGCACCGCCGGATGCGGGTTTTCTGCAGTTCAGCACCGGGGTCAGCCTGGCCAAACAGCAGCCGGCAGCGGACCCTCCCACGGACCCGGCGGGCCGGACGGCCCGCGCCACCGGCGCTGCCTCGCTGAACCTGGGCGCCGCCCGGGCGGGCACGGACGGGTGGGTGCCGCCCGCGTTGCTGTCACCGGTGCGCCTGCCCACCGGCCGGGTGGTCCTGGGCAAGCAACGCCGCTCACTGCACATGCCCATCGCCACCGGTACCGATGGGTTGGACATGCGGTTGACATGGGCGCCGGCGTCCCGGCCGTCCCGGGCGCCGGGCCCCGACCTGCATCTGGGGGCGTTGTGGCATCTGTCCAGCGGGCTCACCGGCGCGGTGCAGTCACTGGGTGGTCACCGCAGCGGCCCGGCCCGCGGGCACCCGGTGCTCACCTTGACCGAACGCGACGAGACGCGCGGTGAGGTGCTGCACCTGGACTTGTCCCGGGCGCACGAGCTGCACCGGCTGGTCGTGTACGTGTACGCCTATTCCGGGCGGCCGCAGTGGGCCAAGCTGCGCCCGGTGCTGACCACCACGTTCGGCGACGCGGCCAAGGTGGAGATCCGCATCGAGGACGTACCCTCGGCAGCCACCATTTGTGCGGCGATGTCGATCCACCGGGTGCGGGAGAACCTGGTACTGCGCCAGGAGACGGAGTTCCTGCGCGGCCAGCAGTCGTCGGTGGCGACCGCCTACGGGTTCGACCTGGGGTGGACCCGCAACCGCTGAGCGCCGCACCGGGCGAGCACCGCGGCGCCCCTATTCGATGACGTTGACGCCCCGGTCCTTGATGAAGGCCACGAGCCCGCGCTTCAGCGGCTCACCCGCGGCACGAAACCGCCACTGCGAGCCCGCCCGGTAGACCTCGGCGAAAAACAGTGCGGTGCTGGTGGCGGCGTGCTCACTGAGGTCGTAGCGGGCCAGTTCGGTGCCGTCGGTGTCGTCGAGGACGCGAATGTAGGCCGACCGCACCTGGCCGAAATTCTGCTTCCTGGCCGACCCGTCGTAGATGCTGGCCACGAAGGCGACGCTGGCCGCATCGGCACGCATGGCCGCCAGTCGCACCTGGATCTGTTCGTCGTCGCCGCGGGACCGGCCGGTTCGGCTGTCGCCCCGGTGGGTAACCGCCGAGTCCGGGGTGCCTGGATTGTTGTAGAAGACGAAATGCTGGTCGCTCAGCACCCGCCCGCCCGGACCGCAAACCAGTGCGGCGACATCCAGGTCGAACGGCTCACCCAAGGTGGGCCGGGCGTCCCAGCCGAGTCCGACGGTGACCGATGCCGGCAATCCACCGCCGGCCGCGTCGCTGAGCGAGACCGTGTCTCCTTGACTCAATATGGTGCCCACTTCGCCTCCTGAGACACCCTTTTCCACCGACGACCGATGGACCACCATTTACTGGACTTCCCGCCAAAGCAGGTGCCGGGTGACGCCGGGAGACAACAGACCGGCCAGACCCAGCACGGACAATGCCACCAACAGCACCCCGATGGGCCAGGCTGTGGTCAGCGCCGGTACACCGGCCACGAACAGCTGCAACAGCTGCCAGGTGACCAGCGGGGCACGGCCCCAGCGGCGCCCGACCAGCACGGCGAACCCGCCGCTGAGCAGTCCCGCGAGCATCAGCACGGACATCACCAGGGTGGCGAGGAGCAGCCCACGATCGGTGTAGGCGTTCTGCGCGAGCAGGCCGATGAGGAAAGCGCACACCAGGACGAGCCCGACGGCTTCGACGGCGACGATCGTCAGGGCCACTTTCACCGGCCGCGGCAGCAGCGTGGCACCGTGCTCGGATGCACCTTGGTCCGGCGGTGCCAGCCGGGAACCAAGATCATCCGGTGCACTCATAGGCCAACCGTATCCCGTGCAACCGGGTCGCACACAGCCACCGGCCTACCTCCCGCGCACTTACACACGGCGACTAGGCTACTTACGCAGAGTCATCGAAAGATCACGAATCACGCAACATGGGAACATCGAATTGCCACGTGGCGTTAGGTTGGATGATCACACGGTTACATGTGATCGACGACTCACACGTGAGGGGCAATAGTGTGCATTTCCTCTTGTGGACGGTCCGATTCCGTGTCAGCCTGAATGGTCGCACGCTGATGTGTGCCTAGCATCCACGCGCCCTTGACGCGGACTAGGCCCGAACACCCGCTTACTCTAACGGAAAGGCTACCTCATGGATTGGCGTGATCGCGCTGCGTGCCTGGAGGAAGATCCAGAGCTGTTCTTCCCGATCGGCAACACCGGCCCTGCCTTGGCCCAGATCGACGAAGCGAAGGCGGTATGCCGCCGCTGCGACGTCATGGACGTTTGCCTCAAATGGGCGCTGGAAAACGGACAGGATGCTGGCGTGTGGGGCGGCCTCAGCGAGGACGAGCGTCGGGCCATGAAGCGCCGCGCCGCGCGCGCCCGCCGGGCCGGCTGACGCCCCCGCGGGGCAGGCGAACACCCGCACCGCACATCGCAACCGTTTTCCGTTCAGCAAACCCCGGCCCTGCGTTGCCGCGCAGGGCTTTCCGCTGTCCGGATTACCGCTGCCGCACCCAGAGCCGACCCTGGTGCCGGCTCTGGGTGCGGCCGATCACCTCACGCGCGCAGTTTCGCGTACAAGGTGGCCACACATCCGCCCTCGGGCCGGTTGGCCCAGGCGATGTGCCCGCGCAGCTCCCCCACCACCAGCGCCTCGATGATCTGCGTGCCCAGCCCGCTTCCCCCGGGGCCGAAGTCCTCGGGCAGTCCGGCACCGGAGTCGAGCACCTGGACCACCAGTTCGCGGTCCTGCCTGTTCACCAGCACCTCCACCGCCCCGTCGGCATCGCCCTCGGCGGGCATCCCGTGCTCCACCGCGTTGCTGACCAGTTCGATGAGCACCAGCGCCAAGGCGGTCGCGTCCTCGGCGGTCACCTCCCCGAAGGTGCCGATGCACCGGGGCCGGGGCGCCTTGTTGGCGGTGGCCAGGCCGGCGGTGAGGTTCAGCCCCCGGTACAGGATCTGATCGAAGTCCAGGGTCTCCTCGAGCCCGTGCGCGAGGGTCTCGTGCACGAACGCGATGGTGGACACCCGGCGGACGGCCTCCTCCAACGACTCACGCGCCTCCTCGGTGTCCATGCGCCTGGCCTGCAACCGCAGCAGAGCGGTCACGGTCTGCAGGTTGTTCTTCACCCGGTGATGGACCTCGCGGATGGTGGCCTGTTTGCTCAGCAACTCCTTCTGCTGATGCCGGATCTCGGTCAGGTCGCGGCTGAGCATGATCGCACCGGCGCGTTCGCCGTGCTCGATCAGCGGAATCGAGCGCAACGAGAGGGTGACTCCGGCGGAGGTGACCTCGGTGCTCCAGGCGGTCTTGCCGGTAATCACCAGCGGCAACGACTCGTCCACCGGTTCGCTGTCGTCGAGTAGTTCGGTCATGATCTCGCTGAGCGGGCGGTCGTACAGCGACCCGGCGAAACCCATCCGGTGCAGGGTCGACACCCCGTTCGGGCTGGCGTACACGCAGGTACCGTCCGGGTCCAGCCAGAAGAACCCGTCACCCACCCTGGGGGCGCCGCGGCGCGGCTGCTCGGGAACCCCGGGAGTGGGGTAGAGCCCGTTGGCCACCATCGACACCAGCACGTCGGCGGCCCGCTGGTAGGTCAGCTCCAGCCGGCTCGGGATCCGGGTCGAGGCCAGGTTGGTGTGCCGCACCACGACGGCGATCACCCGGTCGTCGAAGCGGACCGGGATGGCCTCCTCGCGTTTCAGGTCGTCCTGCACCACCTGCGGGTAGGCGTCGCGTTGGATCTCCCCGGTCTGGTAGGCCGCGTGTACCTGCGGGGATTCCTGGGCGGTGTAGCGCTGCCCCACCGCATCGGAGTACAGCACCGTGGCGGAGGTGCTCGGGCGGGCCTGGGCAACGGCCAGGTAGCTGTCCGACCCGGCGACCGGGACCATCAGGACCAGGTCGCCGAACGACATATCACTGACCAACTGCCAGTCACCGACCAGCTGCCGCAGCCACGCCATGGCGGCGGGGTCGAGATCGGAATCGGAATCGAGAAGATCTTGCAGCGTACCCACGCGAAAGAGAATAGGCGTTGGCCCGGGCAGGTCCCACGCCCCACTCCGGCCGCCCGCTGGGGTGGGCGCGCCGGATCACTGCCCGGTGCTGGCCCTGGTCACCGGGTGCTGGCCCTGGTCACCCGGTGCTGGCCCTGATCACCCGGTGCTGGCCCTGATCACCCGGTGCTGGTCCTGATCAGCTGGCGCAGCATGCGCAGCACTACGCTCGTGGCGGCCAGATCGGCACCGTCCATGCCGGCGACCGCGTCGATCGTGCCCATCACCCGCTCCAGGACCTGCGGGTGCGCATCCTCCCAGGCCTGCACCCGCCGCGGGCCGAGGTTGCCGGCATCGGCGGCATTGCCGGTGTCGGTATCCTCGCCGCCGGACAGCAGGATCATCCTGGTCAGTTCCATGTGCACGGTGTACAGGTCGTCGCGCAGGGAGGCCCTGGCCAGGGCCTCCCACCGGTTGCCGCGCGGCAGGCCGCTGACCTGGGTGAGCAGCTCGTCCATCCGGAACCGGTCGCTGACCGCGTAGTACAGCTGAGCGGTGGGGGTGAGGTCACGGTCCTCGGCCAGACACAACTCGGTCACGTCCAGCAGCGCGAACTCGTGGAGCAGCCCGGCACACCGGTTGGCCACCGCGTGCGGCACGCCCCGGTTCTCCAGCTCGGCGACCATGTCGTTGTGCCGCTCCAGTTCGGCCCCGACCAGCAGCCCGTCCACGGTCCCGGACCACTGCGCCACCGGACCGCCGAACCTGTCGATCTCCGCGGCCACGTTCAGTGGGGTGGACCGGTTGTGCATGAACCAGCGGGCCGCGCGGTCCAGCAGCCGGCGCATGCCCAGGTACAGCTCGGACTGCACGTCGGTGCTCACCTTGGTGTCCAACGCCTCGACCTGATCCACGAAACCGCCGAGGCCGAACACTTCCCGGGAGATCACGTACGCGCGTACGGCCACGCAGGCGGGAACGCCGGTCTCCTCGGTGGAGCGGAACGCGAACGAGATCCCGCCCCGGTTGACCATGTCGTTGGCCACCCAGGTGGTGATGATCTGCCGGCGTAGCGGGTGGTTGAGCATTCGCTGCGGGTAGCGTTCCACCAGTTGCGGCGGGAAGTACCGGTGCAGGATCTTCTCGAACCACGGATCATCCGGGATGTCCGACTCACGAATCTGCCGGGCCAGCATGATCTTCGCGTACGCGACCAGCACCGAGAACTCCGGTGAGGTGAGACCCCCGCCCGAGGCCCGCAGCTCGGCCATCCGCTCATCGTCGGGCAGGAACTCCAGCGCCCGGTCCAACCCGCCCTCGGCCTCCAGTAGGTGCATCAACCGCTGGTGCACGCCCAGCATGCCGGCCGACTGTTTGCGGGCGTTGCCCAGCAGCACGTTCTGTTCGTAGTTGTGCCGCAGCACCATTCGGGCCACGTCGCCGGTCATCTGCGCCAGCAGCTCATTGCGCTGCTTGCGGGTCAGGTCGCCGTCCTCGACCACCCGGTTGAGCAGGATCTTGATGTTGACCTCGTAGTCGGAACTGTCCACCCCGGCAGAGTTGTCGATCGCGTCGGTGTTCACCCGCACACCGTGCCGGGCCGCCTCGATCCGGCCCAGCTGGGTGGCGCCGAGGTTGCCACCCTCGCCGATGACCCGGACCCGCAGGTCTTTGCCGTCCACCCGGATGGCGTCGTTGGCCTTGTCGCCGACCTCGGCGTGGGATTCGGTGCTGGCTTTGATGTAGGTGCCGATGCCGCCGTTCCAGAACAGGTCGGCCGGTGCCAGGATGATGGCTCGCTTCAGTTCCATCGGTGTCAACGCGCTGACGTCCTCGCCGAGCCCGAGTGCCGCGCGGGCCTGCGGGCTGAGGTCGATCCGTTTGGCGGACAGCGGGAAAACCCCGCCGCCGTCGCTGATCGTGGCGCGGTCGTAGTCGGCCCAGCTGGAACGCCCGAGTTCGAACAGCCGCTGGCGTTCGGCGAAGGAGGCCTGAGGGTCCGGGTCCGGGTCGAGGAAGATGTGCCGGTGGTCGAAGGCCGCCAGCAATCGGATCTGCCCGGACAGCAGCATGCCGTTGCCGAACACGTCGCCGCTCATGTCGCCGACTCCGACCACGGTGAACGGCTCGGTCTGGGTGTCGCGGCCCATCTCCCGGAAGTGGCGTTTCACCGATTCCCATGCCCCGCGGGCGGTAATGCCCATCTCCTTGTGGTCGTAGCCGGCCGACCCGCCGGAGGCGAAAGCGTCGTCCAGCCAGAAGTGGTAGTCCTGGGACAACGCGTTGGCGATGTCGGAGAAGGTCGCGGTGCCCTTGTCCGCGGCCACCACCAGGTAGGTGTCGTCGCCGTCGTGGCGCACCACCCGCGGTGGCGGGGACACCGTCAGTTGCCCGTCCTCGCCGGGCAGCAGGTTGTCGGTGATGTCCAGCAGCCCGCGGATGAAGGTCTGGTACGAGCGTTTGCCCTCGGCCAGCCAGGCTTCCCGGTCAGCGGGGTCGGGCAGTTGTTTGGCCACGAAGCCGCCCTTGGCCCCGGTGGGCACGATGACCGCGTTCTTGACCGTCTGCGCCTTGACCAGCCCCAGCACCTCGGTGCGGAAGTCCTCCGGCCGGTCGCTCCAGCGCAACCCGCCTCTGGCCACCTCGCCGAACCGGATGTGAACGCCCTCCACCCGTGGCCCGTAGACCCAGATCTCGTACGCCGGAACCGGTTTCGGCAGGTTGAGGATCCTCTCGGGGGCCACCTTGACGGACACGTAGGCGTTCGGCTGCCCGTGCTCGTCCACCTGGTAGTAGTTGGTGCGGACGGTGGCCACGACCAGGTTCAGGATCCACCGCAGGATGCGGTCGGCGTCCAGGCTGGCCACCGCGTCCAGCTGCTCGGTGATCTCACGCACCACGACCGCCGCCCGCTCCTGCCGAGCGAGGGTGTCCGCGCCGGCGTCGTTGTCCGGGTCGAACAGGGTGGCGAACAGCTGCACCAGCCTGCGGGCGATGCCGTGGTTGGCCAGCAGCGTGCGCTGCACGTACTCCTGGCTGTAGGTGGTGTAGATCTGCCGGAAGTACTTCACGTAGGTGCGCAGGATGACGACCTCACGCCAGGTGAGCCCCGCGGCGAGGACCAGCTGATCCATTCCGTCTGATTCCGCTCGTCCGGCCCAGGCGGCCTCCAGCGCGTCGGTAAGCAGTTCCCGGGGGGTGTGCGACCAGCCCTCCGGTTGTTCGTCCAGCCCGTCGGCGCGCAGGCCGAAATCGTAGATGTAACCGGTTCTTTCCTGCTCGCAGGTGAACTCGTAGGGCCGCTCGTCGATGACCTCGATGCCCAGGTTGTTGAAATAGGGCAGCACCTGCGACAGCGACAACGGCTCGGCCCGGTACAGCTTGATCCGCCGTTCCTTGGCGTCCCCGCCCACCGGTTGGTAGATGTTCACCGGTGTGCCCGCCAGCGGGGTGGATCCGTCGGACTCCTTGCGGGTGCGCCTGACCTGCTCGGCGGTGCGCTGCGCCTGCTCCAGCCGGATCAGGTCCGCGACCGCGACCCGGCCGGGGAAGTCGGCCCGGTAGGCCTGTGCCACCCGCCATTGCCGGCTGAGCCGGGCGGCTTCGACCTCGCCGCGCTCGCGGGTGGATGCCTCCCGGAAGTCCTCGTCCCAGGTGCGCACGGACTGGGCGATGCGACGCTGCAGTTCCTCCTCGTCCACCTCGGGGATCGGGGTACCTGCCGGCATCCGGATCACGAAATGCAGCCGGGCCAGGACCGATTCGCTGACCCGGGCCGCGAAGTCCACCGTCTCGGCCCCGTAGGTCTCGGTGAAGATGTCCGCGATGGTCAGTCGGGTCGCCGTGGTGTACCGGTCCCTGGGCAGGTACACCATGGCCGTGACGAACCTGCCGTACCGGTCGTGGCGCAGGAACACCCGGGTCCGCCGGCGTTCCTGCAGGCTCATGACCGCAGTGGCGATCTCGTAGAGGGTGTCGGTGTCGGTCTGGAGCAGTTCTTCGCGCGGGTAGGTTTCCAGGAACGACATCAGGTCGCGCCCGGAGTGGGAGGTGCGGCTGATCTGAGAGCGTTCCAGGATCTCCTCGACCTTGCGGTCGACCACGGGCAGCGTGGTGATGCTGCCGGTGTAGGCGGCGGAGGACAGCAGGCCCAGGAAGCGGTGCTCGCCGTTGACGTTGCCCTGCTCGTCGAACGTCTTGATGCCCACGTAGTCCAGGTAGGCCGGCCGGTGCACGGTCGAGCGCGAGTTGGCCTTGGTGAGCACCAGCACCTCACGGTCGGCGGCCCGGGCCCGGGTCTGTTCCGGCAACCGTTCGAAGGCCGGCGACTGTTTCACCTCGCCCTGTTCGTCCGGGATCACGTCGTTGCGCAGGATGCCGAGCCCCGAGCCCGGCACCGCGCCCAGCCGGGCTTCTCCGTGCCCGGTGTCCAGGACGTAGCGGCGGTACCCGAGGAAGGTGAAGTGGTCGTGTACCAGCCAGTCCAGCAACCGGCCGGCTTCCCGTGCCTGGTCGCGAAGGTCGGGTGGCGTCGCCTCGGTCACGCCGTGGCCGACCTCCAGCGCGCGGCGGGTCATCGCCTGCCAGTCGGTGACGCTGGCCCGCACATCGCCCAGCACCCGGCGCACGTCCGCGGCTAGTTGGCGATGGGTGGCCGGGTCGTCCACCAGGTCGATCTCGAAGTACATCCAGGACTCGGGGCGGGCCGTGGGCCCGAGGGCCGGTTGCGCGGAGTCCGGTTGTGCGGAGTCCGGTCGTGCGGAGTCCGGTTCTGCGGCTTCCGATTGGGTGGCTTCCGGTTGCGCCGGGCCGGCCTTCGGGTGGCTCGCGGCCGGCTGGTCGGCACTGCCCAGGACCTCCAGCAGGGCCCCGTCGGGGTCGCGGCGCACCTGCAGAATGGGGTGCACCACTTGGTGGATGGCCCGGTCGGACCCGGTGAGGGCTGCGGTGACCGAGTCCACCAAGAAAGGCATGTCGTCCGCTACCACCTGCACCACGGTGTGCCCGGTCTGCCACCCGTGCTCGTCGACCGTCGGGGTGAAGATCCGCACCGCACACTGACCGGGCTCGTGTTCGGCGGCCAGCTGGCGGTGACTCAGCACCGCCGCGGCGGCGTCGATCGGTTCCTTGCGGTAGAGGTCCTCGTCGGCGGTGTGCCGGTAGTACTCGCGCAACAGAAGGCGCAATGCGCCGGCTTGTTCGGTGTCCACCGGGCGCCCGGACAAGGCCGCTTCGGCCGCGCGCTCGATGTAGTCTTCGCGGGTTTCCTCAAGCTCGTGCACGCCCAACTCCCAGGCCGAACCCCATCGTCTGAATCGAGCCTAGTGCACCGGAATCGGGTGCATCGGATGACCCATCCATTTGCCCACAGTAGGGGCCCAAATGCGCTGTGTATCAACTGCGGGGTAACGCCCTTGGTTGGCTTGTCCTGCGGCGTCAGCACCCGTACCTTGGGTCGCGGCCGTTACTCGGGGGCTGCGCTGACGCAGTGTGACGGCATTGCTGCTTTCGGGTAAGCGAGTTAGTCGTGCTTTGTGAAAACGGCTGGGCCTGAGCATATCTCGCCCAGCCAGGGGAGGAAACGCGTGTCGCCTGGTTCGCCTCAACCCACCCCCGCGCAGTCAAGCCCGCAAGCCCCCGCCTCCGCGGGACGTCATGCGCCGCCCGGGCGGCGCCGGTCCGGCCGGCGAACCGCGGCCGGCAAGCACTCCCGCACCGCGGCACCCGACTCCGCGCGGGCGCGGGCGAGCGTCGGCCGCCACCAGACCGGTCGCGACGCGCACCCGGTCCTGGATCTCACCGTGGACGCGACCACCTCGGGCGGTGCCGATGCGCCGCTCGGCACCGGTTCCGCCGGCCGGCAGGCGGGCAGGCGATCCGCAGCAAGCGGACGATCGGCGGCAGGCAAGCGATCCGCGCCGCGCAGGCGAGCCACCGGCCGCCGCGTGGCGGGCGGTGGCGCGTCGGCAGTTCACCTGGCCAAGCATTCGGGGACGTCCCGGCGTGCCCACGGGCCGTGGTGGGTACTGGCCGCGGCCTTCAGCGTCGGCATTCTGGTGCTGACCACCTTGTTCTTCCAGCGTGCCGATGACGCACCCGACGACCTGACCGCGATCGAGCCCACCCAGCCACCAAGCAGCCCGTCGGCGGAACCGTCGCCGAAGCGGAGCCCGGTGAGCAAGCCGACTCCCCCGCCCGCGCGGCCAAGCACCAATAGTCCCTCGGCAGCGAAGCCTCGCCCGGCCAAGAAGCCGTCCAACCGGGGTTCCGGGCAGCGCTCGCGCAGTGCGAGCGCACCGCCCGCGCGTTCCGGCCGCACCACGGTCGCGATGGGAACCGCGAGTCCCAGCACGATCTTCGGCCCGGGCAACGTCTACCGCCAGGACATCTCCGGTGCGCCGCTGCACCCGAACTCAGGGGCAATGATCGACGAGCTGGTCAATACCCAGATCTCCCCGAAGTACAACGGGGTGGCCGCGTTCAACGCCTACCAATACAGCGGTTCGTACTGGGTCGCTGACGCCGATACCCCGTTGACCACGGTGGAGTTCGACGACTGCCAGGGCAAGGGACATACGCCAGCGGGCTTGTTCGACGGCCCGAAGATGTTCGTCGACGTCCCGATTCCCCCGCAGGCGACCCCCGCGGTAGGGACCGACCAGCATTTGTCGGTGTGGTCGCCGTCCCGCGATGCGCTGTGGGAGTTCTGGGTGACCACCAAGACGGGGTCGGGCTGGAAGGCCTGCTGGGGTGGGCGAATCGACAACGTGTCCAAGAACCGGGGGCAGTACCCGGGTGATTTCGGCGCGGCCGCGTCCGGCCTGTCGATCGCCGGCTCGATGATCACCCAGGAGGAGGCCCGCAGCGGACGGATCGATCATGCGATGGGGCTGAACCTGGTGGCGCCCGCCAAGTGGGACCGGATCAGCTACCCCGCCACCCGCAGTGACGGGTTCTCCGACTCCTCCAACGCCATTCCCGAAGGTGCCCGGCTTCGCCTGGACCCCAGTGTGAACGTTGATCAGCTGGGTCTCACTCCGATCGGTACGGCGGTCGCCAAGGCCGCTCAGCGGTACGGGTTCATCGTCACCGACAAGGCCGGTTCGGTCTCCGTGGTGGCCGAGGGTTCCCCGCAGGCCGAAGGTGAATGGAAGCAGCTGCTCGGCGGGGTGCCCGCGCACGAACAGCTCGCTGGGTTCCCGTGGGACAAGGTCCAGGTCATCCAGCACGACTGGGGCAAGCCGTAGCCGGAACGCGATCCGCACCGGCACTCGGTTCACCGCACGAGGCGAGGGTTACCGCACCGCCCGGCCAGGGGTCCGGCACGCGCGTCCCCTCCTTCCAGCGTTACCCTGGCCGGCATGCATATCGAGCATCACGAGGTCTTCCCGGTCGGGCCCGACCGGCTAGCGGAATTGTTCGCCGACGAGGAGTTCGTTCGCACCACCAATGAGCGGATGCGCGCCCAGAACGTGCAGATACAGATCGCGGACGAGCCGTCGGGCGCCTTCACGGTGTCGGTGCAGCGCGGCCAGTCGATGGAGCATGTGCCGGAGCCACTCCGCCGGTTCGCACCGCACGGGATCCAGCTGAGCCAGGTGGAGCGGTGGGAGGCGCCGGCCAAGGACGGTTCCCGCAGCGGCAGCGTGCAGGTCGGCCTGGAAGGAATACCCGTATCCTTCGACGGGAAGATGACGCTGCGCCAGGCGGGCGCGAACGGCAGTGAACTCGGCCTGTTCGGCGACCTGGTGGCCAGGATTCCGCTGTTCGGTGGTGCCGTGGAGCGCGCCGCCCGGCCGGCCGTGACCGGCGCGCTCCGGGCGCAGCGCAAGGCCGTGGAGGATTGGGCCGGTCAGCAGTAGCCGTCCGCAACGGCATCGTCGGTTCCCCGGCGGCCCGGCGAAGCCTTGCACGCCACCCCCAACAACCGGAACAATCAACGACATTCGGCTCAAGCAACCCAGATCAGCAGAACAACCCAGAATAGAAGCCCCCAGGGGGCTACCCGCGACGGACGACGCCAATGAGTGCCGGATCAAAGCCGCAATCTGAATACCGGCTGGCGCAGAACTGCCGCCCGGGCGGCAGATGCTGGGCAAAACCCCGTCTCCGTTGGCGTGGTTGTCCTCACTGTCTGCGAGGCTGTCCCTGGGACGGGGTTCACCCGCATCGACGGCCCCACGCCGACCCCGCACAGCGGCCGAAGTGGCCGCCACAACGCGAAGACCAACAGCGATGACCCGACGTTCAGCCGTGGTCGGGGCCTGGATCGCGGGGTTGGCAGCGCTGGTGGGTGTCGCGTTGACTGCGGTGATCGGTCTGGGTACCTCGCTGGTCGACGCTGAATGGATCCGTCCGTACTGGGCACTCATTGCTGTAGCCGTGGCGGTGCTGGTGGCGCTTGCCGTGGGGTTGGCGGTGGCGGCGCACCGGCTCACCGCAGGCGACGCCGACGCCGACGGGCCCGGTCAGCGGCTGGACGGGTCCGAGGGTGGTGCCGTCCAGGTCGGTGGGGACAACAGCGGCCCGATCGCCGCGGGCCCCGAGGCGGCAGCGGTCGGAGTGTTCGAGGACCGTTCCCAGCACGTGCACCAGTACGCGGCACCCCCGCAACCGGTACCGGTGATCGCGGCGGAGCGGGTGGTCGTCGGGCAAATCCCGGCGGCACCGGTCGGGTGGGTGCCGCGGCCCGAGTTGGATGAGCTGGCTGCAGCGCTGGAGGGGCAAAGCCGGGCCGTTGTGTGTGCTGGCGGCCGCGGGATGGGAAAGAGCGCGGTGGCTGCCGAGTACACCCGCCAGGCAATGCAGGACCCGGCGGGTCCCCGGGTGATCGCGTGGATCACCGCGGACAGCGAACAGACGCTCTTGACCGGGTTGGGTTTGTTGGCGGAACGGGCAAGAGTCGCGGACCCGGAACTGGACGCCGCCGCGAACGCGGCCCGGGCACGGGACTACCTCAACGGACTGCAAGAACCGGCGTTGCTGGTCTTGGACAACGCCGAGCATCCCGAGCTGGTGCGCAACTGGTTGCCCGCCAACAGCCACGCCTGTGCTGTGCTGTTGACCAGTACCGACCGGCGGTTCACCGACCTGGCATCGGAAGTTCACATCGATGTTTATGGCCGGGAGCAGTCCGTGGCCTACCTGAGCGAGCGGACCGGACTGGACGACCCGGCTGGTGCCGACGAGGTGGCAGATCACCTGGGTGACCTGCCGCTGGCGTTGGCCCAGGCAGCGCCCCTGATCTCGAGGCAATGCGGCACCTACGCTGAGTATCTGAATCATCTGCAGTCGGTGTCGCTGGACCACGCGCTCCCGCAGGGCGGGTCCGCGTATCCGCGAGGCCTGGCCCAAGCCACACTGTTGTCCATTCGAACGGCCACCGGTCGCAACCAGGACTGCAAGCTCGTGCTCGACACCGTGGCGGTGCTCGACCCTGGCGGTGTGCCCCGAGAACTCCTCGCTTCGCTGATCGGGCAGCAAGCTGCGGCACTGGACACGGCGATCGGTGTGTTGATCGAGCACTCTCTTCTGGAACGGTCCGTGGACGGGTCCGGCGTGGTGATGCACCGGCTTGTCGCGCGTTTTGTCCGCGAACAAGCCCATGCCGATGGCCGGTTGGAGCGCGTGCTCCACGACGCCGCCGAGACACTGGCCGGTACGCTGCCGTCCTCCCCGCCACCGTTGTCGCTTGCCGACGCCACCACGTGGACCACCCACATGCTGGCCGTCCTGGGCCACGCTGAGGAACCGGAAGCGTCAGATGAGGTCCGCGTACAGGTGAGTCACCACGCGGCCGCGCTGTGCGGACGGCTCTTTGGGCGCGGATACCCAGCCACAGAACTCACCCTGGACGAAGCAACCTTACGCATCCGGGAGCGGGTGCTGGGGGCTGAGCACCCTGACACCCTGATCAGCCGCGGCAACCTCGCCGCCGACTACCGGGCGGTGGGCCGCCACCAGGACGCCCTCACCCTCAACGAAGAAACCCTGACCCTGTTCGAGCGGGTACTGGGGGCTGAGCACCCCAGTACCCTGACCAGCCGCAACAACCTCGCCCTCGACTACTCGGCGGTGGGCCGCCACCAGGACGCCCTCACCCTGGACCAAGAAACCCTGGCCCTGCGGGAACGGAATGATGGACCCTGAGCGCACGCTCGAACAGGACGGGTGTCTCTTCGTCCGGGGTGAGCCTCGTGTCTGGATGCCGGGCCGCTTCACCACTCTCACCGACATCGTCTGCGGGTGCACGACAAGGACCCTGACGTCGCGCAGCCGTCGTTCCGTCGTCTACCCCATGTGCGGGTAGCGGTAGTCACGAGGCGGGTCGAACGTCTCTTTGATGGACCGGGTCGAGGTCCAGCGCATGAGGTTCTGCGCGGCTCCGGCCTTGTCGTTCGTTCCCGAGCCACGGGCTCCGCCGAACGGCTGCTGCCCCACGACCGCACCCGTCGGCTTGTCGTTGATGTAGAAATTGCCTGCCGCGTAACGCAACCGGCTGGTCGCTGCGGCGATGGCCGTGCGGTCATCGGCGATGATCGACCCGGTCAGCCCGTACGAGCTGGTCTCGTCCAGCAGATCCATCACCTTCTCGAACCGGGAGTCCGGGTAGACGTGCACGGTGAGGATCGGGCCGAAATACTCCGTGCTCATCATCTCGTCGCCGGCGTCAGCGGACTCCACGATGGTGGGGCGCACGTAGTAGCCCACCGAATCGTCGTAGCTGCCGCCGGCGTGCACGGTCAGCCCGCTGGTGGCATGGGCCCGGTCGATGGCCGCCTTGTGTTTGGCGAAGGCGCGATCGTCGATGACCGCGGACGTGAGGTTGCTGAAGTCGGTGGTGGGGCCCATCGTGATGGCCTCCGTCACCTCGACCAGGTCCTTGCGGATCCGCCGCCACAGGCTACGCGGCACATACGCCCGGGAGGCCGCCGAGCACTTCTGCCCCTGGTACTCGAACGCGCCGCGCACCATCGCCGTCCAAAGCACCTGCGGGTCGGCGCTGGTGTGCGCGAGAATGAAGTCTTTGCCGCCGGTCTCACCGACGATCCGCAGGTAGGACTGGTAGGCGTCCAGGTTCTCCGCCACGCCTTTCCACAACATATGGAACACCCTGGTGGACCCGGTGAAGTGAACCCCGCCCAGGCCGGGGTCGGCCAGGGCGGCCTCGCTGACGGCATGCCCGCTGCCGTTGACCAGGTTGATCACCCCGGGCGGTAGCCCGGCCGCCTGCAGCAGGCGCATGGTGTAGTGGGCTGCAAGTGCTTGCGCTTGAGCGGGTTTCCACACCACGGTGTTGCCCATCAACGCCGGAGCCGAGTGCAGGTTGCCACCGATGGCCGTGAAGTTGAACGGGGTCACCGCGTAGACGAACCCCTCCAGCGGGCGGTGATCGGTGCGGTTCCAGACGCCCGTGGAATGAGTCACCGGCTGAGTGGCCAGCACCTGGGAGGCGAAATGCACGTTGAACCGCCAGAAGTCGATGAGTTCGCACGCGGCATCGATCTCGGCCTGACTGACGGTCTTGGCCTGGCCCAGCATGGTGGCTGCGTTCAGCTTCTCCCGCCGGGGATCGCTGAGCGCGTGTTGGTGCTCGAACGGTCAGACGACGCGGACCTTGCGGCCGCTCCCGGGCACGTCTTTGCCGTCGATGACGTGGGGCATCTCGGCCCGGTCCGAGCACATCTGGTCGACAGTGGCCTGCAAGCTGCGCGTTTCCGGTGCCCCGAGGTTAACTGTGGACGGGGTCGTTGACCGGGCTGGGCACTGCGGTGCTGGCGTCCATGGCATTCGTACCGTCCATGACTCCAACCTCCGGGATCGCCGACGACGGTGTAGCCGTTGCCTCGGAGCCTATCCCGACGGGTGGGGAGAATCCGCATCGGCCACCACGGCGGCGACCTCGGAAACGTCGAACCACAACAGGTCACACGCCTCCGCCTCGTCGACGACGAGCTGAGCCTGCTCATCGCCCGCGTCCGCGGCGCGAATGGCCGCGGCGGCCGCCCGGATCACCGGCTCACTGTCGGGTTCGTCGATGTGCACGCTGGCCACCGATGCCCAGCCCAGCGGGCCGGGCAACCGGACGGCGGATGCCGGCAGTCCCGGGCCGACGTCCGTGATCGCCAGCGAGGCGTCCACGGCAATCACCACCCGGCGCCGCGGCGCGGCGTCCTCACCGGCCAGCAGCCGCAGGCTGTCCTCCCCCGCGCTGACCATGGCCGCGTATTCCAGTTCCTCGGTGTCGGCTTCGGCGAACCACTCCCGCAGCGCCGGTGTGAGCGTGTGGGCGATCCCGGCCGGGACGACCGACCGCTCGGCGTACCACGCCCGCAGCAGCGGTAGCGTGCCTGGAACGTACACCCGCATTCGTTTCGCCTTTCGCACCGCTACTCCTCAGTTGCCCCTGTACTCCTCAGTTGCCCCTGTGTGCCTACTCTTTCGCATCGCGAGCGGTTTGGGCGGTGTTTGAGCCAAATCGTGCGCTCACCGACTCATTCACCGGCCGCTGCGGCCAGCGCGGCCAGCGAACCGGGGACGGCGGCAGCCAGCCCGTGCACGTCCGGCAACGCTCCCGCGTCGGTGGTGAAGCCGACATGAATCTGCCCTCGATAGGAGGTGACACCGATGGACAACCCTTGCCAGGGGCTCAGCGGGATCACCGGATAGTTGGCACCCAGCCGGGCGCCCATCACGTAGCGGGCCTGCCGAGGTCCCGGTGCGTTGATGATCATCGTGTTGAACAGCCGGCGGGAAACCTGGGTGGCCAGCCGGGCCGCCAGGGTGTGCATCGTCGACGGGGCGAACCCCGCCAGGTCGGTCAGTTGGGCTGCGGGCACCGCAAGCAGACCGGTCACCGCCTGACCGACCGCGTAGGAGGTCTGGTGCAGACGCATCAGCGGGTTGGGTTCTCCGACAGGAAGATCCACCAGCACATCGGTCAGCACATTCCCGTCGCGGCCATGAATCGATTGAGCGGTCAATACCCGCAGCGACGGCATCAGGTAGGTGCCTTCGTGCAGGAGCCAGGTGCGTAGCGCACCGGCCAGCACGGTCAGCAGCACGTCGTTGACCGTGTGCCGGCAAGCGGTGGCGATCCGCCGGTACTGGCTCAACCTGGTCCGGGACACCGCGTACTGCCGGTGCGGTCCCACCTCGACGTTGAGCGGGCTGGCCGGCACCGTGCCGGCCGACCGGGCGGTGCGCAACACGATGCCCAGACCTTTGACCAGATGGCTTCCCACGGTGCGCAGATCCAGCAGGGGCTCGCCGGGCTCGGCCGCCGGCCGGCGGCTCACCGGCCGGGCCGGCACCGGATCGGGGTCGTGCCGGGCTCCGCTCAGCAGCAGGTGCAGTAGGTCCGGGGTGGTGTCGCCGTCGACCAGCGCGAGGTGAGTCCTGGTGAACAACGCGAACCCACCGCGAGGCAACCCCCGGATCAGGTCGATCTCCCACAGCGGGGCGCGCCGGTCCAGGGGCATCGGTTGTCGCTGCGCCACCAGGGTTTCCAGTGTGGACAGCGCTTGGGCCTGCGGCTGGCCGCGTGGGCTGCCGAACGCGGCCGGGTGGGTGGGACCCGCCGGCAGGTCGGCCAGGTGGTGTTCGTGGATGTGGGCGGCGGCGTCCAGGCGCGGCACGGGCACCCAGTGGGGCCCGCCGATGCCGTGCCTCACCCGGTGCCGGTACTTGCTGCGCGGACCGAGGACGGATTCGATGTGCTCGGCCAACGATGCGGCCGTGACCGGTTGGTCGGGCCGTTCGAACAGCGCCAACGAACCGGTGTGCGCCACCACCGGTGGGCTGTCCAACGCGATCAATGACTGCTCCAGCGGACTCAACCGCACCGGCCGGGGCGGCGGTGAAGTGGATGTCACCTGATTCCCCTCCCCGGCGCGGCACGCGCCACCGTGCGGCTGGCCGCCCATGCTAGTGCCCGGCCGCGAGCGCGGCCGGATCCCGTCAACGGCGAGCCACGATACGCCGACGGGCCGCCGGCGCCGCAGCGGGGCCGGAATCGGCGGTGATCCTGGCCAGGAGCTCGGTCATCGCCTGCACGGTGGCGGATTTGCTCCCGGCGGGGCGCCCGGCGAGCAATGCCGCGTCCAGGGCTTGCCGGTCGTCGGGGATGACGACGGGTTCGTGGACTGCGGCGTGGGTGCCCAGCAATGCCCGGGCCGATCGGGTGAAGCCGGGGCCCAGCGCCGAGCGCCGGGCGCCGGTGAGCACGACCACGGGCGCGCATCCGGGTACGGCCGTGCGCAACTGGTCGAGGCCGCGGATCAACCGGGCCAGGCCGAGCGGGTCCGCCCGGCCGACCACGACCACCTCGTCGGCCGCTCGCAGGGCCGACAGCGCGGCCATGTTCCGCCGGGGTGCCCGGGTGTCGTAGCTGAGTTCCTCGTCCTCTTCGATGACCGCGGCGGTGTCGACCACGGTCCAGGCACTGAGGGCCCGGGCGGCCGGCCACAAGCTGCTCAGCCCGGCCGCGGTGATCTCCGGCCAGCGGGCCGCATCGGGGATACCGGTCAGGACCCGCAACCGGTCCGCCGCGGTGACCGCGATCCGGGCCAGCACGTCGGCGCGCAACTGCCCGCCCACCGAGCTGCGGCAGGCGGCGGCCAGACCGGGCGCGTCGTCGAGAATGCCGAGCAGGTGGGCCACCGAGGCGCCGTAGCTGTCCGCGTCCACCAGCAACGTGTCCTGCCCGCCGGCCGCCAGCACGCTCGCGAGGTGCACGGCCACGGTGCTGCGCCCCGGTGCCCCGACCGG
>PDWJ01004390.1_pt1 | contig 24638 bp, 20 predicted proteins | sample 1430881 | NCBI WGS metagenome assembly PDWJ01 (sample SAMN01162460, study PRJNA174530) | Oral metagenome, whole genome shotgun sequencing project. | biome: Marine environment; feature: Marine mammal; material: Swab sample of the gingival sulcus; isolation source: swab sample of gingival sulcus...
TGAGAATGCGATTGAACATGCCTTTGTCCTTTGCCAGTCACGAACCATTTCCAGCAATCATCTGCCCCTGGAAATCCGCGATCCCGGATACAGAATAACCCAATCAGGCCCAATCCCTGCAAAAAAGAACGAGCGCAGTTCTGTCTCTGCAAAAAAAGATCGTCCCGGATTGAACAGAAAGGATTTGATCAACATCCTGCATACCTGCAACTGGAACAAGGCAGAGGCGGCAAGAAGACTGGGAGTCAGCCGCACTGCCGTCTGGAAACGCATGAAACAATGGGAAATTCCCCTTAAACGGACGTGATACCAGGCAGAGAGGGGTGAAATACAATGAAATGTGATGTAAGGGGAGTGCGAAAGGGTATAAGTGGTATTACAACAAGGTACATCGAATAGCAGTATCGTATTTTCCAGTGCAGGTCGCCTGCCAGCTTTTCCCAAGATTTACGGTGGCGGTTACATCCAGATCGTCACAGCGAAGATCACTGTCGGCATCAGGATTAATAGTTACATTCTGTCCTGATAGTACAGGAATTGCGCTGCAATTACCAAGGTTTGAAAGAGACGTGGTAACGGTATTGTCACTTTGACATGCAGCTACCTGTTCAACCGCACAGGAGCGGGCATAGTCGATCAGTTTACTTGCCTTGGCCTTATGCCTGTAACTGTTATATTGCGGCAGGGCAACAGCTGCCAGTATGCCGATTACAGCGACAACTATCATTAATTCGACAAGCGTATACCCTGATGATTGTGCACTATTGTCTCCCTGTTTCATCTTTTTCTCTCCCTGGATACGTGATAATTTTCCCTGACTGGTTACTGTCACCGTTATAGCTGATATTTTACGAGTATAATGCAGATAATCTGTAGTATGCCCCATCATGTTTAATCAGGAGGTGTACCTGATCCCGGCAGGAGCCGCAAACTTGAACAAGCAAGGTCTCTCGCAGGCTTTCAGAGGCCGGGCTTCCGGGATCAGGTACAAGAAAGATGTCAGGTGTGACCCTGGCAACAAGAAAAATTACTGCAGCTGGCAGGTAATGGAAGTATCATACCCCCCTGTGCAGTTTGCAGTATAGTTCTGTGCTGCATCAATATTAGAGTTAGCTGATACAGATATAGAGTTGCAAGATGATGTACCTACAACCATCCCCCAGCCGTCTCCTGATGGTAAGTTACCAGTAGTTGTACTGCAAGACTCAAGAGCGTTAAACGTGGTAAAATTAACATTCCCCTGGCACTGGGCAGCAGATTCCATCGCACATGATCGCGCGATGCCGACCAGATCTTTTGCCTTAGCCTTACGGCGATAACTGTTGTATTGCGGCAGGGCTACGGCAGCAAGGATACCAATAATGGCAACAACGATCATCAATTCAACCAGGGTAAAACCTTTTTGATTTGTCATTTTTCTCAACATTTTTTTCTCCTTTGTTATGTGTTGACGATTCTGAAAAACAAATCTTGCCTTAATTAACTCGTTTTTACTTAATGCATGTTTAGTGCCAAAAAAAATTTTTTTACTGAAAGGTGCTGCCGGCAACTGGTCGCCTGGCTGAAAATTAACTGTGATTCTATACCGATATTCATCCTCATTCGCCGACAGGATGCCTTTTCCAGTTCATAGTTAAAGCATATCTCAACGTTATTACCTCAGAGCAAACATTACCCTTTTTCGATATTATATCGAGCCCCGTCAAGCACCCGGAGCCTTTGACAGATTTTTGAGCAATCGGTGTCTTCTCGTCATAATCATATTTTTTATTATCAATACAAAGAGATATATTGAATGCCACCTCTTGCTCCTTAAAAAAAATGAACAAAACCTCTTCCATCTGGGCAGGAGCAAGCTGACAAAAAATGTCACTTACTGCCGCAAAAGAGTACTGTAACCTGAAGAAAAAAGTTGCTATCATTATTGGAGAGATCAGTAAAAACGTAACCGATTTCAATTCAGAAGCAGAAAATAACAAAGCAAGTACTCAATCAGGCAAGATTTTCTTGCAAACAGCTCTGGGAGATGATTCCCTTGATCCCTTTCAATAAACCTCACATGACAGGCAAGGAACTTTGGAACATTGCCCTTGCCCACGCCAATGGCCATCTGGCAGGTGACGGCAGTTTTACCAAAAGATGCCAGGACTGGCTGGAATCAATCACAGGCACCTGCAGGGCCCTGCTTACCCACTCCTGCACAGCCTCGCTGGAGATGGCCGCAATATTGGCTGATATCAGGGAAGGAGACGAAGTTATCATGCCTTCCTATACTTTTGTCTCCACAGCCAACGCCGTTGTTTTACGGGGAGGGGTTCCGGTTTTCATAGATATTCGAAGAGATACCCTGAATCTGGACGAGACCTTAATAGAACAAGCACTCACCCCAAAAACAAAAGCGATCATCCCTGTCCATTACGCTGGTGTGGGGTGCGAAATGGATCCTATTATGAGCTTGGCGGCAGCCCGCAAGCTGCTGGTCATTGAAGATGCCGCCCAGGGCTTCATGTCGTCTTACAAGGGAAGACAATTAGGAAATATCGGGCATCTGGGGGCCCTTAGCTTTCATGAAACAAAAAACATTATCAGCGGAGAAGGGGGAGCCCTTCTGGTAAATGACAAGGGCCTTATTGAGCGGGCCGAGATTGTCAGAGAAAAAGGGACGGACAGGAGCAAGTTTTTCAGAGGAGAAGTTGATAAATACACCTGGCAGGACATTGGCTCCTCATACTTGCCAAGCGACCTGGTGGCCGCATTTCTCTGGGCCCAGATTGAGGAGGCAAGAAATATCACTGATGCAAGGCTGAGCAGCTGGGGATATTATCACGATCTGCTCCGGGATCTTGGCTCAAGAGGAAAGATCAGGCTTCCCATTATCCCTGATCATTGCCAGCATAACGCTCACATGTACTATGTCCTCCTGGCTGCCAGCATTGACAGAGCTTTGGTTCTTGAGCGGTTAAAGGAGAGGGGCATAAACGCCATCTTTCATTACGTCCCGCTCCACTCTTCTCCTGCCGGGGCCAGGTACGGAAAAGTCTCGGGGGAGCTCAGGCATACCATTGATTATTCCTCAAAAATAATACGGCTGCCATTATGGAAAGGCATAACACCCTCTGACCAGGAAAAGGTAGTTGATTGCCTTGAGGATGCCGTCGCATCTTTTTAACACCTTATAACAACACAACATGTTCAGAAAAAAAGAAGTCACAGTCCAACCCGGGCATACCAACACCGATCAAGGGGCATTCAATCCTGTCTGGTCATACCTGCTCATCGCCACAACAGTCCTCACCGCCCTGTTCAGGTATGCCCTGCCGGTAAGAGACGGCGATATATGGTTTCACCTGGCGTATGCAAAGTACCTCATACAGAATATAACACTTATTCCTGACCACAGCGTTTTTTCCTGGACACCGGCATCAGCAGAGGAGATATATTGCACCTGGTTTGCTGACCTGGTCTTGTATGGTATTCATGATGTTTTTGGTCTTGCCGGTATAATCATACTCAGGTACAGCATCATCTTTTTCTTTCTCTTTCTTCTGTTTACCTATTTAAGGCAAGCAAACAAACTGTATCATCCCCTTGCCTGGTTTGCCAGTCTCTTAACAATAGTGATGTCATATAGCGGCATTATTGATAAGCCGACTATCTTTTCCTATTTATTCTTTGCAATATATTGCTGGACATGGTGGTCATTCAGGACCTTTACAAATAACACCAGGTTAATATATATTTTTCCTCTGGTTATGCTGGTGTGGGTTAACAGCCATGGCTGCTTTCTCTTTGGCTGTATATTTATATTTGCCGTGAATGCAGGAGAATTGGCCAATACCTGGTTGAGTCCAGATAACTGTTTGCCACTTAGGAAAAGAAAACATCTTGTCATTGCATCAGTGCTGGCAGCAATAGCAATTTTTATTACCCCTTACGGGTATCATTATCCTGCTCAACTGCTGTATGACACTATCAATATTAATGAAAATTTTGCTTTAAATTCAAATATATCAGAATACAGGTCTCCATACGCTGATAAGGATATATTAGGTTTTACACTATGCGTAAATATTGCTGTTGCCCTTCTCTTCTTTCAACTGATATTCTCGCGAAGAAAAATTGAATGGTCATTGATAATCGTCAACATTATCTTTCTGTTGTTTTATGCAGCTTTTTACCGAACCACCTTCTTCTGGCCTCTCATCTTTGCTTTTTCGTCTGCAGCACTGCTTGCATTACCAACAGGAAACAGTCGGCTGAAAACAACTGTTTTCCCCGCTCTACTTGTATCTGCTGCCCTTGCTTTCTCTGCAGTTTTCTTCTTTCGGGCTATGACAAAACCTGAACTCTATACGTGGATGGGATTTGGCATCAGTGGCATGAGTGCCCCCGAAGAAGTGAAATTTGTTGCCCAATATTTCCCTGACGCAAAACTTGGCAACACCTATAACCTTGGCTCTTACCTGCTTTGGTCTGTGTGGCCAGGGAATACCGTTTATATGGACGCCCGACAATTTCCTTTCAAGGACTGGATCGACGACGCCTTCAAGTTTGACAGCAATAAAAAACCAAGCCCATTCATGGAAAAGTACGAACCTGAGATCTGGTGTGTTAATATGGGTGAGGGAGGGTTACTTACTCTTTTGAACAAGGCAGAAGAATGGATTCCAGTATTTTACGGCAATGATGCTGTTGTGTTTGCCCATGAGGACCTTAAGCTGCCACAGAATCTTCCTTCAAGAGGAAAAGAATTCTCTGAGCAGAAAAATATTGGTAACAGCGGACATACTCTCCAATGGGCTGCAGAAATTCAGGACTGGATGGTTGCCGACACGATCCTGGCGGCCATGAAGTCAAGATTTAAATATTCTTCACTGCAAAGAAAAATAGTTAACAATGCAGAGTATTTTATAGCCGCCAACAAGGCTTATGCACGCAAGGACTATGACCAGACAATAGAATTTTTCAAAAAGATTGAGGGGCCTTCTGTCATAAATAATCACCTATGGCCAAAGGCATACATCCATCAATCAATTTCAGCATGGTATGAGGGGAATCTTGAGGAGGCAAAAAAACTTAATCAAGAAGCCTGGAAAATACAGAGGAGCTATATCAGCCTCTACAACCAGGCTGTAATGAACTGGGTGATGGCAAAAGAACGTGATCCACATTCACTTTTCATGTTCAAGGACAACTCAGGTGCTGACTATGCCTGGCGCAACCAGTTCAAGGAATTTCTGAAAATTACAGCAAATAACGACAAACTGGCGGACTATAAAAAAACGGCAGAAAAGCTGCTCAATAACAGCTATGATGGAATTCCATATTTGATGGAACCATAGGTGGCCGTGCGCCCTGCTCTTCATTTTTTGCTGAAAAACGAGGAAATAAGGAAAAATGGTAACTACTCACTGGGTGGGTGACTTCTTGTTCTTATGCAGCCTTGTCCTGTGTTGGATAGTAGTGCTGTCTGACCCAGGGCAAGGCTGCATAAGGGCTGAAAAAGACAAGCAGGATACGGCAGAGCAGCGTTGACAGGACACTAAAATCCTGTATCTGCCCTATAAATATTTTGTGCTGAACATTGCTGTTGAAGGATGGGCAAGTATCATGGCATCTTTATGCCTGCTGGGAGGATTGCTCTTTGTAAACCTTGGTGTTCTTGGGCTGTATGTGGGAAAAACATTTGACGAGGCAAAAAAAGGCCTCTTTTTGTGGCCTGAGAAGTACTCAATAAGAAATGATGAATAAGACCAGAAAGAGGCCGAAGGATTCGACAGGCGGGTTCCCCTGTTGTGCTGACAAAATAAACTCTGCGAAGCAGGCTATACCTTGGTTCTACCTGACTGTTTCCTTCCTTTTTCAATCTCTGACGGTTGTCATCGGTAAAAAGGCGTCAATATCCATGACCCAGTTCAGCTGCAGGGAAGTGGTGTTAAACCCGTACTACCTGACTGTTCTGTTCTTTCTCTTTTTACAGGCTGTATTCTGGCAGTTGACCCTTAAACATTTCAAGTTATCTCATGCTTATATGTTTATGGCACTTATCTATCCGGTAATACTATTTTTTGGCTATGCCGTGTATGGGGAAAGAATAAGCCTTAATAATATCATAGGAACTGGGGTAATTATTGCGGGAATTATAATGGTTGTAAAGGGGGCGTGATGGCAGGCTATATCGTTATTGGTTATGTCGCCGTCATTTTAACCGGGGTGGCTCAGCTCTTATTAAAAAAAGGGAGCAGCAGACAATGCGGATTTCTGTCAATGTATCTCAACAGGCAAACAGTAGCCGGTTACACAATCCTGTTCTGGGTAACGTTGATGAATCTATACATTTACAGGTATCTAGATATAAAATACGGTGTAATACTATTGCCCTTTACCTTTGTAGTCGTTAATCTGCTTTCATTTTTTATACTCAAAGAAAAATTAAGCAAAATGCATGTCGCTGGTTCAGGGCTGATCATACTGGGGGTGTTGATTTTTAATTTATAGGGCGTCATGCTTCCATTCGCACTCATTTATAGGCACCGCCATATGCCCGGTGCATTGTATTGTCCGCCGTGGAAGCTGCAACCTTACCTGCGATCTCTTTGCTGTCATTGGCTGATGAGGGATCGAGCGAAGACGCGCAGCCTTCCTGGCGGGACGTTCTTGTCCCGATGATACCAAAAGTCGTCCCCGAAAAGTTTGTAAAAATAATGGGTTATCCCTAAAGCGGGCATACCTGAATACATCTCGCTGCTGTCTTTCTTCTTGCAGGAGATCAGCCTGCATTTACCTTAATAATATCATGAAGGACTGGGGCTATTGACAGCATCTCTGTTTCTGTAGGGTATTGCAAAAAGAATACACCAAGTTTTTGTGTCATAAAATCATCAATTGTATCGCCAGGATTGGAAACCATAACAGAATCGTATATATTTTTTTCTATACTTTTATCAAGGATGGAAATACCCTTGAATACTCCGTTTCTGTCTGACATTATACAATGGCGGCCATAAAAGCCAGATTGTTCTGTTTGGTTTCCTGAAGGGAAATTCTTGCAATTATCGCCAGCCGCTGCCTTTACAATCCATTTTCCCCAGTCAATATTGCAGGCTTTCTGCACAGGAGAGGGATATAAATCTCCAGAGCAGCGACGGGTCAGCTCTATAATTGTTGCTTGAGTGCCTGACTGATGGTATTGCGCATGCAAAATACCATCCCGCAATGATAACAGGGATGCAACTTTCTCCAACTGTTCAATTAGGAGATCCTTTACAAGAGAAAAACCAGTTGCAGGGGCAGCTGATGTTGTAATGAGAAAAGGATTGAGATACGAATATTCATTGTCACAAAAAGAGAACACAACTTTTTGATCAATAATAAATGTTGTCAAGCTATGCCTTGTCCCTTCAAAAAATTCTTCTGCAATAAATTGTTTTTTTCTGGAAGTTCGAAGAATTTTTGCATAAGCTTCTCGCAGGCCTTCTTCAGAATCCACTCGTGAAATGCCTTTTCCTCCTGTCAAGTCGACAGGCTTAACAATCACAGGGAAACGAAAGCAGGTTGGAGGAGTTATACATTCTTCGTCAATAATGCCATTAATCGCCAGAGGGGTTAAAATATCATGTTGTCTTGAGAACTCTTTAAAAAGATGTTTCAAGTGCAGAATCTTTGTTGTTTGATAGGAATCGTGTCCAGGTAATCCAAGTTTCTCCGCAACGTAAGAAGCCGTAAGGATGCCAAAATCATTAGCACACGAACAAACAGCATCGATCTCCAGCTTTTCCGCAAGAGACAAAATCAGGTCTTTATCAGAAAAATCCGCGTAATGGTACTCATGAGCAAGGGTATGTCCTTGAAGATCAGGATTGTTGCCTGTTGTAACAACATGATACCCCAATTCTATCCCTGCTTTTATCAATGGTAGTTCGCTGTGACTACCGTTAAGTATGAGTAATTTTTTTAATAAACTCATATTGTTATTTTAGATGAAACGATCAAATTCCTGAACCTCGTTCACATGATTTCCCTTTTCAAGGTTGTTCTTTATTTCAAAACAACATACATTGGTCTTATGACGAAGACAGTGAAAAGAACAGTGTTTTTGAGCATCAAGAAATGCCAGGACTTCTTTCCTTCTCTCTCCGGCCCATACTTCCTGAAAAGAATTGTGCTGAACATTTCCAATCTTCATGAATTCTTTTCCTCGCCAATAGGGACAAACATACACCCCAAAAGGAGTTACTGTTGTCCTTAGGTGAACTGACGGACAAACATGATATTCTTTGTGTTGCTTTTCCTCAACTCCATCCAGAGAAAACTTGAGGTTGATTGCTTTAATAATTTTGAAATGATCGGTTTCCAGCTCACTTAACCTTTCTATTTCTTTTCTTGCCGCATCCATTCTCTCAGGTTCATGCTTCATTAATGCGTGGGGGACATCATTTACATAACGGTAGGTAGGTTTTATCTCAAAATAGTCGCAGCCCAACTCTTTTGCTAAAACAGCAGCATCATAGATATCATGAATATTATCAATGATACCTTCTCCGTCAGCTTTCGTACGGATCAGAAAAGAAAATCCGAGATATCCCTGTTTCACTTTTGCCAGTTTGCGCATATTATCGAGAACCTTTTCATACACAGATCTTTTATTTTTTGCTGGACGCAGTCTATCAAAAGTTTTCTGGCTTGCCGCATCAAAGGAAACCCGGGTCCATTGAGAGTACTTGGCAATAACTGCCTCGTGTTTGTCTATGTAACAACCATTTGTTGTTATGCCAATATGAACATCATTTTTTCCCATTAATTCAATAAATTCACCAATCTTGTGATGAATAAGCGGCTCTCCTCCTCCTATCAGGACAATGGCCTTGACTCCTTGGTCAATAAACTCATGTCCTAGCTGGATCAGGCGTTTTCCTGAAAAACTTTTACCGACACTGACCAAATCTTCACTAATACAACCAGGACAAGCCAGATTACAGGCAGCAGTTGGATCTAGTTCAACGACCAAAGGCATACCTGTTCCCTTTTTCCAGTTCATTTCCCTAAGCCGCTCCAAAACGAACCCTTGGAACAACTTGTTTGTTAAATTCATGGTTTTGGACATAAAAATTCTCTTATTGTTAAAAATGGCAATGATTCTTTGCAACTATCATTAACGTTCAAAATGCATCCAGACTGTTTTTTGAACACTGTATTCCTCAAAAGCCATAAGGGACTTGTCTACTCCAATTCCAGACTCCTTAACACCTCCAAAAGGAACTGTATTGTCATCATCTCCATAGCTGTTGATATGGAGAATCCCTGCTTCAATTAATCGCATGGCACGGTACACCTCATTATAGTCATCTGTCCATATGGCGGCAGCTAAACCGTATTTGGAGTCATTTGCCAAATCAATTGCATCAGAAAGTTCAGAGTATTGTTGAACGACCAGCACAGGTCCAAAGATTTCATTTTTTACGTTATTATGATCTGGATCAACGTCCACATACACCGTGGGGGGAATAGCGTATAAGGGCAATATTTCTCTATCAGCAGGAAAATCCACCGTCAATTTTTCACAGGATAGTTCATCCAGCTGTTTAATAGCCTTCACAACTTTTTCATATTGCTCTCTGCTTACCATTCCACCGACTTCATATTTCGTATCCAGTGGATTGCCAGGGATATATCTAGGCAATTCCCTGCTGAGAGATTGTATAAAGTCTTTCTTGATGCTGCGATGTAAAAATGCACGTGAAGGTGCAGAGCATATCTGCCCCTGATTATAAAAGATATTTTTTGCCAGCACAGCAGCAGCCTTTTCAAGATTCCGGCATCTATCACTGACAATAAAAGGGCTTTTCCCGCCACACTCCAAACCAACCTTTTTCATGTTTGATAAACCGGAGTACTGTAGAATTTGTTTTCCAACATCTGAGGAGCCAGTAAAAAAAATTCCGTCAACGTCATTATGAAGAGCCAGGGCCTTGCCTGTCTCACCATCTCCAGTTATTACATTGAGTACCCCGTCTGGAACTCCAGCCTCTCTGGATAATTGAGCAAGCCGCAAAATTGAATATGATGATTGTTCCGCTGGCTTTACAACCACTGAATTTCCCATAAGTAAAGCCGGTATCAATTTCCAGCAGGCAACAACAAGTGGATCATTCCAGGGGGTGATAATACCAACAACTCCAAGAGGTGCTCTTGTTACTGTAGCAAAATCATGTCTGCGCATAAAAAGAGCATGACCTTGTATCTTGTCAATTCCTTCGGTAAACCATCGTATAGCCTTTATGGCCTTGGGAATAGAATCAAAAACAAAATTCTTCAGGGCTCTTCCTGTTTCCAGGGTGTCCAGATAGGCTAATTCCTCTACATTCTTTTCAATACTGTCTGCCAGGGTAAAAAGAACATTTTTTTTCTCTTCTGGGTGACTATCCCGCCAGTCTCCATCCAAATAACTTTGTCGAGCTGCAGAAACGGCAGCATCAACAATCTTTTCATGACACAATGCCAGGGAAGGTAATCCTCTTTTATCAACAGGAGATGTTTTTGCTAGCATTTCGGATTTTTCTGCGCAGATATATTTTCCATTAACAAAGATTTTTCCGTTTTCAATTTTTCTAAGACAATTAAATGGTATTGTACCAATATCATTTTTTTTCATTTGCTCAATCCTTGGGGAAAAATACTTTTCTCATCATATGATATTGAAATCTTATCCGGAACAATCACAATCAAATATAAACTTTAATCATTTATTGATTTGATAAATTTCAACTATAAATTAAACACTGTTACTATGAGTATTACAGTAAAGATGCCAGCAATCTGTACTGCATTCAGTCTTTATTTTAATAAAATATGGCTTGTCAGAATTTGTTTCTTCTAAGGTAAATTTTCAAATTTATTATCTGTCATTTATCAGATAATAACAAGAAATGAATATCACCAAGAATAACAATTCTGTCTTTCTTGTACCAGAAATCGTAACAAAAGGGTAACTCCTCACCGCTCACCCCTCTTTGCACGATCACGACCCGCCGCATAGAGGGGCTATAGCTGCCAATCGTGCTTGTCCAGATAGGGGCAGCCTGAGAGCGGTTACACGTTTGAGGCAGGTACAACCAGAGAGTTACACACCCAGTGAGTAGTTACACAAAAGGATCTTTATTTTTTCCCGGAAAAACCCTTCATCTCATCAATTATGTATAACGGTCGATCTTTTGTTTCATCAAAAATCTTGCCAATATACAAGCCAAGCAACCCCATGTTTGCAAACAATAATCCAGAAATAAAAAACAGTGAAACCATCAAGCTTGTCCAGCCCTCAACAGCGACACCATGCACAAAAAAATTATAGAAAAGAACAGCGGCATAAAACATTGATGCCGTTGAGGTTATAAAACCAAACTGTATTCCAAGTTTTAACGGTTTATTTGATTGAGAAACAATGTTGTCAATGGCAAGGCTTGTCATTTTGCTGAAACTATAGGAGGTCTTTCCGGCATAGCGTTTTCCATGGGCAACATCAATGGCAGCAGTTTTAAAACCCATCCATCTCACAAAGATCGGGAAACATCTATTTTGCTCATTAAATCTTTTATAATTATCTATAACTTTTTGGGAATAAATCCCAAAATTAGCAATGCTGCTATCAGGTTTTACCTCAACAAAACATCCATATATAGTATTGAAAGATCTGGATAAAAACTTTTTAAGAGCATTATCCTGTCTCAGGTGTCTTCTGGCAAATACAACATCAAATCCTTCTAGATACTTATTATAGAGCTTTGGGATTTCTTCTGGTTGGTCTTGTAAGTCACAATCCATAACGATTACCGCATCACCAGAAACATGGTGAACACCAGCTGTAATCGCATAATGTTGACCAAAGTTACGTGAAAGGTTTATTCCCTTTACATGGCTATCCATAAGAATTAATTCACTAATAATCGACCAGTCATTTTCTGGGCTTGCATCATTAACAAAAATGATTTCATATTCAGGCTCAAGCTTTTCAAGAATGTTTGTAAGTCTCCTGTACAATTCTGTAATATTATCGCCACATTTATAGGCAGGAGTTACTATGGATATCTTTGCAATAGTCATTTTATATTAATAAAAGTATATATATCTTTAATAATTTATTTTGGTGCCTCACTCAGCAAAACCCGCTATAATAAATAAGAAAATAAACGTGCTTTGGTAATGATTGGGTGACGTAAGGTGTATTCTTCCAGAGTTCTGGTGTCCTGTCAACGCTGCCCTGTCGTATCCTGCTTGTCTTTTTCAGCCCTTATGCAGCCTTGCCCTGGGTCACAGAGCACTACTATGCAACCCAGGACAAGGCTGCATAAGGACAAGAAAAATCCGGCAAGTTCGCCTGAAAGCCTCATAATCATGTAGGCCTTTGAAGCATGAGGGGTATTTTTTTATGTGTAACTCTCTGATTGTACCTGCCTCAAACGTGTAACTGCTCTCAGGCTGCCCCTGTCTGGACAAGCACGATTGGCCGCTATAGCCCCTCTAGGCGACAGAGCAGCGTTGACAGGACACGAATGGGTTCGTATCTTCTGTCAACAAATAAGTAAGGTGTCCTGAGGGACGCATGCGGCGGGTCGTGATCGTTCAAAGAGGGGTGAGCTGTGAGGAGTTACACCGGGGAGTTACCTGCTCTCTAATCAGTCAACTTGACTACATTTTTTTAAACAGCTCAAGCACTCTTGCCCTGGTCATACGTTTTTCCCAGTCTTTTCCCAGGCAGTTTTCCCATAGCGGTGCAAGTTCAAGGGCAACTGAGGCCATGGTTTCCATCTGCTCATCGCTCAGTTCGCTGGTGAGATTTCGCGGCAGGTTGATATCATGGATCTCCATCATTTTGCGAAATTCACGAACGCCTTCGGGGTAAATATCCTCCAGGCAGTCAAAAGCGATACAACAGCCAATGCCGTGATGGGTTCCCAGGACAAAAGACAGGCCGTAGGAAAGCGCATGACAGGCACCAACCTGAGAATAGGCAATACTCATACCGCCAAAATACGAGGCCATCATCAGTTTGTCATCCCTGTCCGGGTGATCCTCCAGAAAAACCTGGCGGCACAGGTCGATAGATTTTTCGCCGTATGCCTTGCTGAACTCATTAATATAGGTGCCTTCAAGAGACTCGACATCGTGGATATAGCAGTCCATACCGGTATAAAACCATTGCTCCTTAGGTACACCCGCAATAAGCTCCGGATCAAGAATGACCTGGTCAAACAGGGTATAGTCAGAGTTTATACCCAGCTTTTTTTTCGGTCCGGTAAGCACGGATGTACGCGATACCTCGGCACCTGTTCCTGACAGGGTAGGAATCGCTGCATGGTAAACAGCAGGGTTTTTAATAAGGTCCCACCCCTGATAATCAGCTGCTGATCCCGGGTTGGTTAACATGAGGGAGACAGCCTTGGCAATGTCCAGGGTGGAACCACCGCCTATACCAATGATTCCATCCGGCCTTATGGGATATATCTGCCGCAATCGGGTGACAAGCTCGTCTATATACTCTGTTTTAGGTTCGTTATCCACATTGACATGGAGAATCATGTCGTTGCCTTGCAGGGGAATTCGATGTTCAAGTTCGTTGTTCTTGAACACTTCATCCAGGACAAAAATCATGGGAGCATGTGGGTGGACTCTCCGGGCGGCAAGAATTTCATCGACCTGACGGAAACAGCCGCGACCAAATATTATTTGCGGGACAATTCGAAAGTTTCTGTACATAGTAAGCGGTATTTTTTAAGTTTTTTCAAAAAATCATTCAAGCAAACTGCTTGTGTATAACCTCTGTTCGTAGTAAAATACTCTGCTCTCTGCTATGAACGTTACCATAAAAAACTGCTCGCAGGGTGTGAACCAGCCTGACTTCCCATGCTTTAAGTCTGCCAGGATTCTGGCAAGCGCGATTGGCGGCTACAGCTCCTCTCTCTGACCAGTCGCGATCGCCTGAAGCCGGGTGAACTGGGAGCAGGTACAAACAGATATCATTTGAAGAGTACCAGACTATACTGAAGCCAGCAACAAGCAATATAGCAGAGCAGCTGCTCACAGGGCATGTACCACCCTGGTTTTATTTGCCTTAAACCTGTAACGGTTTGTATCTCATCCAGATTTTGACCAGCGAGACTGACAGCTATAGTCACTTCTATGCGGCCAATCGTGATCATCCAAAGACGGATGTACCGGGAGCAGGTACGTGTACTCATCGTTACATGCATCCATTTAGAGAAAGGAAGTACAGGAAATAATGTCGCTTGCCAAAGAGGATTCAGCTGCAGAGATCAAGGGGCGGATGGTCTCTCTCACCGTCGTGGAAGTATTCAAGGCTGACCTGGAGCAGCTTGACAGGGTTCTTCAGGAAAAAGTAGCACTGGCCCCCAGGTTTTTTCGTGGTGCCCCGGTAATGATTGACCTTGAACATCTTGATCAGGAAGTCGATGGGGCCTGGCTGGAGAAGGTGTGGGGGCTGCTGCTGGCCAACAGTTTCGTTCCTGTTGGTATAACAGGGGTTACAGAATCATTTTCCTATATTGCCAGGACAAAAAATATTGCTGTCTGGCCGGTGGTCGATATCTCCCGGCATACTGCGAAAGAAAAAGCGGCTCCCGCCCGGATCAGTGAATCCAGGCCAGAACCAGCACCAGAAGTTGAGCCTGAAGCAGGACAAGAGCCGATTTCAGCGTCTATTTGCCCACAGGAGCATGAACAAACAAAGCAGAGGACTGACAGGCCAGATATGCCTGCAGAAACTCTTGTTATTCATCAACCGGTCCGTTCCGGGCAAAAGGTATATGCGCGTGGCGGAGACCTGCTTGTTCTTGCCTCTGTCAGTACAGGGGCGGAAATTCTTGCTGACGGGCATATCCACGTATACGGCAGTCTGCGCGGCCGAGCTTTTGCCGGAGCCAGGGGAAATAAACAGGCTCGGGTTTTTTGTACAGATCTTCAGGCCGATCTTGTTGCCATTGCCGGAGTTTATATTATCAACGATGATTTAGCCGACGAAATACAACATTCGGCTGTCCAGATATTTTTACAGGAAGACCAGCTCAAGATTGAGCCATTAGGGAGCTGGAAATGAATATGGATCTGGAATTGCCGCCCTGATTCAGGGCGGCAAAAACGATGCATCCTATATTGCCGGTTTCTGAAGCAAATAAAAAAACAAACCATGAATTGCAAGCATTTCCCGGAGGAAAAGAATGGCAGAGGTTGTCGTCATTACATCAGGTAAGGGAGGGGTGGGCAAAACAACCACCAGTGCCTCAATAGGAGCAGGGCTTGCCCTGCGAGGGTATAAGACTGTTGTCATTGATTTTGACGTCGGGCTGCGAAACCTTGATCTGATCATGGGGTGTGAACGGCGTGTTGTCTATGACTTTGTCAATGTGATCCGCAACGAGGCTAACCTGAAACAATCCTTGATCAAGGATAAACGGATTGATAATCTTTTTATTCTGCCCGCTTCTCAGACCCGCGACAAGGACACGCTGGAAATTGACAGTGTGGGCAGAGTGATTGATGAGTTGGCAAAAGAGTTTGAGTATATCATCTGCGACTCTCCGGCCGGGATAGAACGCGGCGCCTTTATGGCGATGTATTTTGCCGATCAGGCTGTAGTGGTCACTAATCCAGAAGTGTCCTCAGTGCGTGATTCGGACCGGATTCTTGGGCTGCTGGCCAGCAAAACCAAACGGGCAAAAAATGGCGAAGAACCCATACGAGAACACCTGCTCTTGACCCGATATGTACCTGCCCGCGTTGAAAAAGGGGAGATGCTCAGTGTTGAAGACGTTGAAGAAATACTGGCTATCCCCCTTCTGGGAGTTATCCCGGAGTCAAAGGATGTGCTGCAGTCTTCCAATGCGGGAACCCCGATCATTCTGGAAGAAAACAGTGATGCCGGCAAGGCCTATGTGGACGCTGTGGGCAGGCTGCTGGGAGAAGATCTGGAACATCGATTTCTGGAAGTGGAGAAAAAAGGATTCTTCAGTAAATTTCGTCTTTTCAGGAGCTAGTGCATGCGTTTTTTAGATTTTTTCAAGAGCAATCGAAAAAGCTCGGCCTCCGTCGCCAAGGAACGACTGCAGATAATTGTTGCCAGAGAGCGGGCGACTCGTAATGGTCCGGATTACCTCCCCCTGATGAAGGAGGAGCTGCTACTGGTTGTCAGAAAATACATTCAGATTGATAATGATGCCGTAAAAATCCAGCTTGACAGGGAGGGAGACTGCGAGGTGCTGGAGTTGAATATTACCTTGCCGGACAGTGCTGAAGCTTAATCCCCGGCTATATGGATCGGTATTTTTTTGGTACCTGCTCCCAGCTTACCCGTCTTCGGGCGATCACGATGAACCCGGATTGCTCATCTTTTTTTGTTATTGCGGGAAAACTCTTTTTTTATACGGGCTTGAAAAAAATATGTGGTTGGGTATTTTAGTACACTAATTTTAATCATGCGGTGTACCTGCTTCCGGTTCTCCCGGATCTGGGCGGCCTGAAAGCAGGTGCAGACGTAAAGCAAGTGAAGCAAGTGAACCCAGGGGATACGTGCCCTGTAAGTAGTCACCATGCTGTCATGGCAAAACCGGCAGGAAATGTTATGGGAAAAAGATTACTTTTTTGTTATGGAACGTTGCAGTCACCACTAGTCATGAAAGCCGTGACCGGAGAAACATACTCCGGAGAGGAGGCAACCCTGAATGACTGGGGCAGGTATCGCTTCGAGAAAACAGAATATCCGGGAATAGTTGTTGAACCTGGCTCGTCTGTTCAAGGCAAGCTTTACTGGGGGCTGGATGACAATATTTTTGAGAAGCTTGATGAATTTGAAGGAGATAAATACGAGCGGGTCAAGGTCACAGTGACCATGGGTGACGGCTCAGCGAGAGAGGCTTTTGTTTATGCCGTTAAAAATAACTGTACAAAATTGCTCTCTGACGAGCGTTGGGATTTTGACAGGTTTCTCCAAAACGGGTTGGAGCGATTCATCAACTGGTTTGTTGAAGACCGTCGGGATCTTTTTGATCGCGGAGACCTGTGACAGTCCTGTCACCCTGCCGCAGGTGAACCAAACAGGCTGCTTACTATTCGATATCCACCAACCCAGGTTCCGATACTCGACCCTAATCCAGTCAGGAAAAAGACCAGAAAGATTCGAAGCAGCTTGTTTTTCCACCATCCCTTGAAGGTGCTGATATCATTTCCTGCCTGCTCAAATTCTCTGACTACTGGCGGTGCGGTCATTATCTGGACAAATGCACAGACATATCCAGCTCCAATAACCGGAGTCAGGCTGGTAACGGGAGCTGCGGCAAAGGCAGAAAAAATGGTGGCAGGGTGGGCAAAAGCGATAACTGCGCCTGCAGCTGAAGGAATACCATTGGCCAGTACCCAGTACAGGGCATTGGCACCAGCCTCGTGTACTCCCTGCTTCATACCAATAAGAACAATGGAGGCCAGTATGAGCAGCGGAATGGACCAGCCAATTATTTTCCATATCGATGAAACTGGCGGTATGGTATGTATCTCTTCTATCCGGTGCCTGTTGTTCTCATGAAGTGCTCTGGTCAAGCCACAGACATGTCCTGCGCCAACCACAGCAACTACATACCTGTCCCTGGTTTCCTTGATTTTTTCTGCCATAAATATATCGCGTTCATCAATGAGCACTTTTTTGGTGTCAGGAAAGGTGTTGCTCATTTCTGCCATCATTTCCGAGAGCACATCTTTCTGCCGCAGCTCAGCGAGGTTGTCTTCGTCGAGCCTGGTATTGTCAAAAAGACTGGCAAACAAGGTGGCCAGCAGATATCCCTTTTTCCACAGCGAGGTTGCCCGCCAGGCCCGCCTGAGAGTGACCCTTACTTCCCTGTCACACAAAGACACAGGAATATTGCTGGCCTCGGCGGCCCGTGCGGCAGCTAGCAGCTCCGCTCCCGGCATTACCCCCAGCTGTCCCCCCAGCCTTTTTTGGTATGAGGCCATGACAAGGTTGACCAGCAGGGTGGCAAGCTGTTTGTTGCGGACCACCTGTTTCAAATCCAGGCCTTCCCAGCGTTTCGGATTTGATAAGGCTTCGTATCTTTTTTCATCCAGTTCAATGCACACTCGGTCAGGATGCTCCTGTTCGATGAGTTGTCGAACCAGCTCAGCTGATTGCCTTGATATGTGAGCTGTGCCAACGAGCAGGACCGTCTTGTCGGAAAGCTCAACTAAAGTGACATCACTGGAGTAGCTGTTATTGTCGGGTTGCATAGAGAAACAGGTGGTTTATCCGTAATCAGTTATCCGTTTTTAACCACCAGTTTACTGCCTGGATGGATAAGGTTTGAGGGGAGGTTGTTCCATTGCCTGAGTTGCCCGGGAGAGACCTGGAATTTTCTGGCGATTTCCCAGAGCGAATCACCATTTTTTACCAGGTACCATTCTTTGCTCGGCTCTGCTGTGAGTTCAGCTTCCTGTACCGGGGCTGTTTTTTTCTGTTCTTTCAGCACCTTGATCTGTGCGGTTTTATGATTTGCGGCAATCAGCCCGTCCTCTTGCCTGTGCGGCAGAGACGATGGGCCAAGGTACAGGGCAATGTGTTCACCGGCTTTGATTTTGCGAACATCAGCAATATCATTCCACTGTATAATGGATTGCGCAGGCACATTATACTGCCTGGCGATCCTGGAAAGAGTTTCGCCTTTCTTCAGGCGATGCAGGATCATTTTACCGTCTTTGCTGTTTGAAGCAAAATGACTGGCAGGTGTCTCTCCCTCTTTAAGAAGAATATATTTTGTTGTCCTGTAAGGGATCCGTATCCGTTGCCCGCGTTTTAACAAGGCGGTTCGAATATTATTTGCCTTAAGCAGGGTGGTCTTGTTTATGTGATGTGTTCTGCAGATCTTGCTCAGGGTATCCCCTCGCTTCACCGTATGGGTCTTGTACGCTGTGGTAACGACAGGGTGGAGTCGTTTCAGGTTCCGGGCAGCCATGGCCTGGCTGCCGGAAGGAATCCGCAGGGAATATGTATGGCCGCCAGGCGGAGTCATATTCCGGCGCAGGGCATTGTTTAACCTGCGCAGCGTTTTAATATCTGTTTTCGCTGCCACGGCAACTGCGTTCAGATCAGTCCCTGAAGGCACGTTGATCAGATCGAAGGTGACTGGCTGCCTGTATTGAACATCAGAGAAACCAAATTGCTCAGGTTTTTGAGAAATCATGATGGCAGCAATAAGCTTGGGGACATAGCGTTTGGTCTCCAGAGACAAATAGTTGTGCTGGGCCAGCTGCCAGAAATCTCTGGTTTTATAGCGCTTGATTCCACGGGCAATTTTTCCTTCACCTGCATTATATGCGGCTACTGCCAGGTACCAGTCGTCAAATTCATCATAAAGAAAAGACAGGTACTCAATTGCAGCCCTTGTTGCCAGGGCTGGATCTCTTCGTTCATCAATCCAGGTGTCAATACGCAGACCATAATTCCGGCCGGTTCCTCGAATAAATTGCCAGAGGCCGACAGCATGCGCTCTCGAGTAGGCGGAAGGATTGAAGCCAGACTCAATCATGGCAAGATAGACCAGCTCTTTGGGAAGACCGGCTTTCTCAAGTTCAGTTTCTATAAATGGTTTGAACCTGGTGGATCTTTCCAGCCACCGTTTATAGTGTTTTCGCTGCCTGCCCTGGAATTGATCAAGGTAGAACTGTACCTGTTTATTATACGTGAGAGGAAAGACAGGGGCCTTATCTGTTTTCTCCTCTGTCATCAGAGTTTGCTGCTGCGCTTCCCATGGCCCTAACCGGGCAAGCTCGGCCAACTCCTGGTCAAGCTGCTTTTCCGGATCTGTGCTGTCAAGATAAGGTTGTTCTTCAGGGGTTGGTTCTTCTGCAAGCAGTTCCTTTGAAACCGAATCAAATTCGAATGTGTCGCTGAGTAGTGACTGAAAAGAGGAGCAGCCGGAGAGGCTCGCCAAACTTATACATAAACAGCCGCATAAGAAAAAACGATGAGTATTGGTCATGAAGATAGTTGGTCTGAATTAAGCGGATTGGCAGTAAAAGAAAGAGGACTTGGCAGTATCTGCATTGACTGTTTAAACGTAATATAATATCTATTGGGCGGGAAAAATTTCAGGGCATCCTGCATACGTGTTTTTTCGCCCACTTTCTTTGTCGGCACCTTGCTCCTCACTTGCCGTAGTGACGAGCTTGCATGGTTCGTTTGCAGCTGGCAAACCTGATCCAGCCATGCTGGTATATTTAATGACATTATTGCTTTTTTTTTTCAAGGAAAACTGTACGGTTAACACCATTAATCGCAAGATATCTTAGTCTGAGGCCATTTTTACTGGTAACTCCTCACATCTCACCCCTCTTCGGGCAATCACGACAGGCCGCATAGAGGGGCTGTAGCTGCCAGCCGTGCCTGCCCGAATCCGGGCGGCCGGAAAGCAGGTACAGGCGTAAACAAGTAATTACTCTTTGTTGTCAAGTGTTGAACCTGGCACAGGTTTATATGTTCAAGATTTTGAAATACCTCTTTTTTTTATTTTTATTTGTCTTCCTGGTCGCTCTGTCCGCCGGAATTGGCGGCCTGTATTATCTGATCGTGGTTAATCCGGGGCCGGAAATTGAGCTTCAGAACATTCGAGCCATCCTGGGAAGAGAGAGCCAGGTGTTTTATCGTGACGGTGAAACGAAGCTGGGAGTACTTTTTGAAGGGGTTCATCGCCAGTATGTACCTTATGAGGATATTCCAGAGTATTTTATTGATGCCATAACTGCCTCCGAAGACGATCAGTTTTTTCGCCATTTTGGCATTGATATTCCGGGAATCATCCGGGCAATGATCGCCAATATCAGGGCTGGCCGGGTTGTTCAGGGAGGAAGCACCATAACCCAGCAGACAGCCAAAAATCTTTTTAAGCGGGAAGCCCGCAGTTATCAGGCAAAAATAAAAGAGATGCTCTATGCCTTACGTCTTGAGTATAAATACTCAAAAGAGAAAATACTGGAGTTCTATACCAATCAGTTTTTTGTCAGCGGCAATGGGCATGGTCTGGGAGTGGCGGCGAGGTACTATTTTAACAAGAAACCGGCTGAGCTTTCCCTGTTGGAGTGCGCATACATAGCCGGCAGTGTACAGCGACCAAACTATTATAACCCCTTCACGAGGTATAACAGGGCTCACCCGTCAAAGGCCAGGAGCAAGGTGAAAAGGAGGGTGGGCTATGTCTTGGGCAAAATGTTCAAGGCGCAAGCAATCAGCCGCCAGGAATATGAAGATGCGCTGGAAAACGAGGTCGTCTTTAATCAGGGAAAAATGAGTTTTCGTTTGAATACGGCCATGGATCTTGTTCGGGAAGGACTGGAGTCAGAAAAAGTAACAACAGCCCTTGAAGATCATGGTATCTTCAACGTTGCAACCTCTGGAATACGTATTGTTACGTCGATAGATAAAACTGTTCAGGACAGTACCCTGCAGGCTCTGCGAGAGCACTTATCTGTACTTGATATCCGGTTGCGCGGATACGAGAGAGGCGAGGTGCAGAAACAGTACGCAGCCCTTGATTATGCCGGAGACCAGTCGACTGTTCCTGGAGCTTTTGTTTTTGGAATCATAGGCGACAAGGTCAGGAAAAATGGTGAAACGATACATATCCCGGTGATAATCGGCAAACAGCAGCATCAGGGCGTTATAGCGCCCGATGGACTGGAGCAATGCCTTGCCGCCCTGGCCATGTATCGAAAAAACAGATGGGCTGCACCTGATGCAAAGGACAGGCAATACCTGCTCAAGCAGCTGCAGCCGGGAGACCGAGTTTATGTGCGTATCATGGAGCAGACGCCAGAGGAAAAGCTGAAGCTTGAACTTATGCGCTATCCTGAAGTGCAGGGTGGAGTCATGGCTCTTCAGCAGGGAATGATACGGGTAATGACAGGCGGGGCAAGCAACCGCTTTTTTAACAGGGCCACAGATGCAAAACGCTTGCTGGGCTCCACCTTTAAGCCTTTTCTTTTTGCGGCCGCAATGCAGCTTGGCTGGGCCCCTGTGGATTTGCTGAATAACCGTCGGAATGTATTTGTGTTTATGGATAAGCCCTATTTTCCCCGCCCGGATCACCACAGCCCTTTTGATGTTGTGAGCATGAGCTGGGCAGGCGTTACCTCAGAAAATGTCGCCGCTGTATGGCTCCTGTATCATCTGACAGATCACTTAACTCCGCCAAGGCTCAGAGAAATGGCCGGGGAAATGGATATGGCACCGCGAACAGATGGTGACTTTCCAGAGAGCTATCAACTGTTCAAGCGCCGTGTCAGGGATGATTACGGCATCATTGTCAACCGTAGCTCCCTGAAAAAGGCCGCCTTTGACCGGGCAAAAAAGGCGCTGCGTACTGATTTTCTTTTTGAGGGCAAGGTTCATGAATATGAAGAGCTGAAAAGATTGCACTATGGGCTGCATTTTGACAGGTATGACCTGGAGCTTTCAGCGCAGTTGAAAAACAGCAGGCTCAAGAACAGCAGCCGACAGGAAATATATCTGCGTAAAAAGCTGCTTGCGTATTCCTATCTCAGTCTGGGCAGCACACGTCGCGCCCTAAAGGCTTATCGCCGCTATGTTTCGCTTATGGCCGGGAGAAGCTCCTTCTTTGGCAGCAGAACCGACGCGGCCTTTGCCGTCCGGCCGGCAGGAAACCTGGTTCAGGACAGGAAGGGGAGGCTGCATTATACGCTGCGCTCTTCAAATTTGCCGGATGACTGGCAAATCTGGCCCTTGTCCAAGGTTATAAGGCATGTCGCCGCCTTGAACGAGCAGCAGCACTCTTCGTATTGGCGCAACATCTGTCTTGAAGGGATGGTTACTGCTTCGGCCTATGATCAGCTCGGAGGCCAAATGCAGCGAGAGGAAGAAAAACTTGCCGGCCAGCGTCCCTATTCAATGGAGGTTTTAGGAGATATTCGGGACTATCGGGTCATGCTGGGACTTAAATACCTCATTCATCTGGCCCGTCAATGTGGTATTACAAGCAAGCTGCAACCGGTTCTTTCCTTCCCCCTTGGCTCAAACGTGATAACCCTGCTGGAAGGAACCAGGATGTATGAAACCATGGTCACTGGCAATCGCTACTCTTTTGCTTCTCAGGCTGAACATCAGGAGGCTGAAGAAAGGGAGGAGGTGGATGGACTGGCCATTATTGAAAGGATAGAGGCGCCGGACGGGGAGGTGGTGTATCAGCGCCAGCTAAGGGCAACGCCGGTATTCTCTCCTCAGGTAGCTGCAGGTGTCGGCAATATCCTCTGCAACGCCATTGTCCACGGTACGGGAAAGTATGCCAGAAAAACGGTGAGGCTGCACAGCAGTGCCAGTGAAAGAGAGCATGAACTTGCCGCGCTGGATATTCCTGTTCCTCTCCTTGGAAAAACCGGAACAGCCAATGAATACCGAAACGCAGCTTTTCTAGGCCATGTTCCCCTGCCCGAGGGAGAAAAGAGTTCCTTTATGACCCTGCAAAACGGGTATACCCTTGGGGTCTATGTGGGCTATGACTCCAATCAGCCCATGATCAGGAGAGGTAACCGGGTAAGTGGTTCTCAGGGGGCCCTGCCTGTGTGGAGCAGCGTCGCTGCCATCCTGCTGGAGAGTGAAAAAGCTGGTGATCAACTTGACCTGGTTGATCTTGCCTTTAATGGCCTGAACCTGCGATACCCTCCTCTGGGGCAGGCTTTTGTGGCTGTTGATCCTGAAAAGGGAGGCGTACCAATACAGAGAGGCAGGGTTACTCTCCAGGATACTCCTCCCGACTTTCCGGCCAGCTTGAGTTTTGGCCTACAGGATGAAGGTGGCCGGTTTGAACCAGTACGGCTGTATCTCCCTTTCTGGAATATCAAGGGAGATCCGCAGCAAACGCTCAAGATAACGCCTGTCATTAAGGACGATGGACCTGGTGAAGTTATTGAAGAAAAGCTGTGAAGGGACAGCGACGTTGGTGCTGCATCATACTCTCTTGGATTCAGATATTTCTTGTTTCCTCCTGCCTGGCATTATCTGGACAAAGCAGCAACAGGGAAGGTGGCAGGCGAGAGGCGCCTTGCGGGTGAAGCTGAAGTACCCGTGACCAGTTACTTCTTGTGCCTGACCAGGATTTCTCATGAACATTTTTGTCTGATTTGAAAAGAAATACATAAAAACAAATGCAGGTGATGCCGTTGAGCAGGCCTAAATTTCGACATAACGACTCACAGGGAATGTATCAGCCTGGTTTCACTTGCTTTTAAGGCTGCAGCTGCTTTCAGCTTGCCCGGTCCGGGCAAGTGCGTAAATAGGGGACGTACCACGATTTCTTCCTATTATTCTCTATTATTCTATTATTTCCTAGCTGATTTGCTGCTATTGTTCTTTGACTGAATACTCAGGAAAACCTAAATCTTTCTTTATTTGATTCACTAATGAAGAGCTATGGTTTTGATTGTTATTACCCCACTGATCAAAATAAATTATTTCTTCCATTGGTATTCTTGGTAACCAACCCGCAATCTCTAGCTCTGGTTTTTTGTGAAAATATTCCACTCTCCCAATGCAAAGATAACCGATAGGGACAATATGGTCAGGGAGATTCAAAATGTCTTTC